>JAEEGL015001553.1_pt1 | contig 13600 bp, 10 predicted proteins | sample 9134231 | NCBI WGS metagenome assembly JAEEGL01 (sample SAMN16246548, study PRJNA631951) | gut metagenome | biome: gut microbiome; feature: rumen; material: fiber-attached | host: Bos | place: Iran: Karaj | collected 2018-10
ATTCCAGATAATTGTTTTTGTATTTGCAACACTTGTATACCAGATTGCCATATCAAGCAAAGATCTTTCATCTTTATTTTCTAAATAATTTAATTGATATAAAGAAGGCAAATCACTTATCAAATCAAATGTATCTTTTTGCCAGCTGAATTTTGAATATAAATAGTTTGTAAATAAATGCAAATATTGATAATTTTTGTTTTTTATTATTATTGATAAAATACTTTTTTCAAACTCATCAAACATTTTTTTGTATTCATCATTATTCGCAGTTGACATTAAAGTAGATAAAGCTGTATATGACAAGATATAATTTTCTACGTTTTCGGTTGATGCTTTTTGACAAATGCTTAAGGCATCATCCAATACAACATCTTTACCAGAATAAAAATCTTCCAGAATATTTAATGCATCGATTTTCTCTTGAGAAAAAATATTAATTGTTATAAATACATTAATCAAAAAAAGTATTACCCTTTTCATTTTTTTCCTTAATTGCTTCAGTTAATTTTTCAACTGGAAATATTTCATGCGCTTTTGTTAAATCGATTAAACAATTTTTTTTATTTCCTAATTTAAAATAAACTTGAGAGCGATAAATATAATTTATATACAAGTCAAAATCATTCAAGGCAAATTTAACCGCTTTATTGAATTGTTTAAGTGCTGCGTTAAATCCACCGCCAGCAACACTCGGTGCAAAATATAACCAGTTACCATATCCAGAATATGCTGGTGCAAATTTATTGTTTGTCCTTAAAACTCTTTGATACACCGCCTTTGATTCCATAGAAAGACGATACATATCACCACCAGAAACACTTCCAACTATCCTAGAAACCATATCGGCATACGAAGTTAAAAAATACAAAGACAGATTTTTTTCATTTTGAATCAGGAGCTGCATTTCTTTTTGATAATCTAACATATCGAGAATTGTTTCTTTTTGAATTCTTTTATCACTTACAAAATTTAATTTTAAAATACTTAGTTCTGCTTGAATTGTAAATTTTTCTTCTTCTGATAAATTTTCATTTAGATTTATATTTTTAAAATTTTCTAAAATAGGAACAAAATCTGCTGAATCATCCGATAAATATAATTCTTGTTTTAGTTGATTTAGATTATCGACAATATTCATGTCAAATGCAAAAACAAAAGCATAACATAACAGGAAAACATTTAAGAAAAAATACTTTTTCATTCTGGTTTTTCTCCTTTTTTTAATAGATGTTCAAGAATAATGAACATTAAAGACAACAACAAATTATTAGTAGCATACAATACAAATAGTGAATAAAAAGTAATTAATAAACTCTTTATCACTGGAAGAATATTTCCATTAGTTATAATAATTCGATTTAATACACAAATCAATAAGCTAAATATAGTTATAATGAATAAAACTAACAGATCAAATTCTTGATAAGAATTTTTTAATACTAAAAAAATCATTATCATTATAAAATTTTCAATAATTTCATATTTCAGAGGAAAAACGCTTACATTAAAATTTACTTTAACTTATACCTACTTTTATCAGTTGTCAAATTCTTTTTATTATTTAAAAAAAAACACATTTTGTTTTACTTCGCACTGTCCACAAAAAAAACCGCGTCATGATGGGCGCAATGGACAGCGTCCGCCCTACGCTGGTGTAGAATCGCACTCTCTTCTATACATAATGCAGTTTTAATGGTACATTTTTTATATGACAAAGATTGCAATCAGAATACACGAAGATGATATTGTAGCCGTTGCGCTTCAGAATCTTTCTAAAGGAACAAATATTACCCTCGAAGCCGGAAAAAACACACCCGAACTTACTGTTACCCTTACCGAAGATATTACTGCCGGACACAAATTTGCCATCAGGAAAATTAAGGCAGGCGAAAGTGTTATTAAATACGGCTATCCGATCGGAAAGGCAAAAACCGATATTGCTGCCGGAAGTCATGTTCACACCCACAACATACAGACTTTACTTTCTGAAGAAAAAGCATATTTTTACGATGAAGAAAAGGCTCATCAGGCTTACGAAAGCTGGAAAACGGATACAAAATCCTTACAGGAAAATATTCCGGAGATAAAAGCCTACCGCCGCAAAAACGGACAGATTGGAATCCGCAATGAACTGTGGATTGTTCCGCTTGTCGGCTGTGTCAATAAAATCTGCGAAAATCTTTCAGTCTGGGCAAACAATGAATTTCTTTCAGGTCAGCCTCATCCTTCAACCGATGGCGGGCTCGAAGGTGTTTTTACCTGGACACATCCGTATGGTTGTTCTCAAATGGGCGGCGATAAAGAAACTACAGCCCGCATATTATCAAACCTTGTACATCATCCCAACGCAGGTGCTGTCCTTGTGGTTTCACTTGGCTGCGAAGAAAACAATATTCCGTATTTTAAAAACTTTTTGAAAGAATATGATGCTGAACGGGTCAAATTCCTGACAACCCAGGAATGCTCTGATGAACTTGCAGAAGGCAAAAAGATTCTTACAGAACTTGCTTCCTATTGCGCAAAGCAGAAACGCGAAAAAGCAAAGCTTTCAGAAATTGTTCTGGGAATGAAATGCGGCGGTTCAGACGGCATGAGCGGCATCACGGCAAATTCCCTCATCGGAAAAGTCTGCGACTCTGTAACAGGCATGGGTGGAACTGTTATGCTTACAGAAGTGCCTGAAATGTTCGGTGCAGAACAGATGCTCATGAACCGATGCATTGATAAAAAAACTTTTGAAAAAACCGTATCGTTAATCAACGGCTTCAAAAAATATTATGCAGATCACAATCAGGTATGCTACGAAAATCCTTCACCTGGAAACAAAGCCGGAGGAATTACTACACTAGAAGATAAATCTTTAGGCTGCGTGCAAAAAGGCGGAAAAGCACCTGTCACCGGAGTTTTAAAATACGGGCAAAAACTTTGTGCAGATGACCGCGGTTTAATTTTGCTTGAAGGTCCTGGAAACGATATTGTGTCTACGACCGACATGACCAGTGCCGGTGCAAACCTGATTCTTTTCAGTACAGGACGCGGAACTCCACTTGGAGCACCGGTTCCGACTGTGAAAATTGCAACAAATCATCCGCTTGCAAAAAACAAGGCAAACTGGATTGATTTTGACGCATCCCGCCTGCTGAACGAAAAAGCCGAAGCTGTTCGGGACAGTCTTATCAGTTTAATCTGTGATATTGCATCTGGAAAAATGCAGACCAGAAACGAAACAAACAATTATCGTGAAATTGCAATTTTCAAAGATGGAGTAACACTTTAACTGTTACTTACTTTACATTTGCACGAATCCAGTTTGTCGGACTTGAGCCAGTATTCTTTTTGAACACATTGCTGAAATAATTCTGATTACTGAAACCAAGCATGTCAGAAATTTCTGCAAGTGTATGTGTATTTTGCAGCAGCATTTTTTTTGCCTGTTCAATTTTCAAAAGCTCGTGCAATTCCTGAATTGAATGTCCTGTAAATTCCTTGCATTTTTTTATCAGATAACTTTTACTTACATGCATCTTTTCTGACATTTTATTCAAATCGGTTTTTTCACCAATATTATCAACCAAATAATCCGTGATGACTGATATTGTCAGTCTGTTCTTTTTTTCTGACGGAATATTTCCATTTTGTGAATGCACTAAAGCTTCCAGAAGTCCTGCAGTTTTTCCGGAAAAACCATTTTCAAAACGTCCTTCCCGCGTATAAACCGAATACAAAGCGTTTCCAAACAAAAGCCGGATAACGTCATAAACTGCAATATTCAAATCATTCATTGCAAAAAAAGCATAACCAAAATATCTGTCTGCATGATACAAAACTTCGAGCATCAGGTCATAACGTTTATCCTGCGGAAAAAAGTTTTTTGGAAACTGATAAGGCGTTATAACTTTTTGTGGAAGAAAATCCGAAAGCTTTTTATCAACTTCCGGATACATAAACTGAATACTCGTATCTGGAAAACTGTAAGACATTTTTTCACTTAAAGCGATTACTGCTGACGGGATTCCCATTTCACTAAGCTGATAACTTAACACCTCAAAAACCTGAATAAGATTTTCAGCTGCATCAAAACTGATTGCAATCTGTGAAATATTATTCATCCGGTAAGGATTTTCACGCGACACCAGAGATTCATATTTTAGATAAACTGTCAGCAGTGAACGCATCTGGTGAAAAATATTTTCCATTCGGGTTGCTGTTGCAAAATTATCTCCAAGTACAGGCATAACCAGAGTCCGCAATTTTGAAATCTGCATCTGAAATAAATCACTGTCAAATTTTTTTGTTTCACGGGCATCCTGTATTATTTTCTGAAACCATGTGACCAGTTCGTAAGGCTTACGTTCTTCGTAGATATCCAGTAGAATTGCATTAACCAGTTCTTGAATTTTTTCATCATTCTGATTCCTGAAAATTTCCTGACTGTACTTAACCAAATCTCCTCTAAGCACATCCTCAGATTCATTTGCATTCACAGGATATTCCTGTTTTTCTAACGGCATTCTTTGTCCGGAACGTAAAACTGTTTCTTCAAAGCACCCGCAGGACTGACGTACGACCAGCGTTGTTGGAACACAGGAAACAATCAGCGGCATATCCGGATTCATAATCTGATCAATAAGCTGCTCAACTGCTGCATATCCTCTGTTGTAATATTCAAGATTTACTGTCGTAACAGGCGTTCGTGCCGTTATTCCGTCATACCAGTTGTTAAATCCAGTAATTGCAACATCTGTCGGAACATTTATACCCAGACGATGCAGTTCATCAATTATGGCGGTTGCAAGAATATCTGTTGATGTAACAATAGCATCGACTTCCCGTTTTTCCCGAAGATCATAATCTTGCATCATTTTTTCAACAACCTTTGAAACTTCCATTAAACTGGTATTCTTAGAAAAATACGACGGAACAGGAAGCGTTTTCAAGTTGAAGTTTTTTAACTCGTGAAAAAATATTTCTTCACGAGTTTTGTTTGGAGAAGCTCCTTCATATCCGACATAGATAAGATTTTTATATCCGTGTACCTTTACAAGATGTTCGATAATCTGATGAATTGAAATTGAATTATCACTACGGATTGCAGAAGTTCCCGGAATGTCCAGACGACCAATATCAACCATTGGGAGCGGCTTTAAGTCGGTAAAGATTTTTTGAACATCCTCATCTTTCATATAAAGACAAAGGGAAGATGCCCAGGTTACCATTCCATCAATAAACGGGGGTTTCATAAACTGAAAATTTTTCATGTAATGTGAAATAAAGTTCATGTCATCAAACAAAGAATACTTTATGACTGCACCCATATTGATAAAATTGATGTCATAATCAGCACAGGCGGCCATTATTCCTTCGATATATTCCTGTCCGATAAATGAACGAAGATCTGCAATTCCCGTATAGCCTATTGTGAGTCTGTTCCCCTGATTCTTTCGTTCTGTAAGATATGCTCTCCGAGCCGTAATTTTCAAGTTCATAAAACTAATTATACCCGCATTATAAAAAAAAAACCACATAATTTTTTTAAATCGCTTTATTTGATTAAAAAACTTTGATAGAATGTTAAATAACTATAATCCTTAGGAGATTCATAATGGCTGAAAAAAAAATTATAGCTTCAACAGCAGAAAAAACTGTACGTGAAGCTAAACCTGTTGGAAATGCAACACCAAAACGTGTTGCTGCATGGATTTGCTGGATTCTTGCACTTGCATGTGAAGTACTTGCAATTCTCTCTCTGGGAGACAAACTTCCATTTATCTATCAGCTTCCTTTTGGTTCAGAAGAAACAAAACCTCTCATCTTCTTAATTGCTTTCCTTGTTATCGATTTGATTTTTGTAATCATTGCAAACCGCTGCTGGATTAAAGCAAATCACATTGCTCCAGCTTCAGAAAAAAACAAGGCAGCTTTCTGGCTCAACAACAACCTTGGTCTTATCATGGGTGTGCTTTGTTTCCTTCCAATTATCATTCTTATTCTTACAAATAAAGAAGCTGATAAAAAAACAAAGACAATTGGTACAGTTGTTGCTGTAGTTTGTTTGCTTATTGCTGGTGTAACCGGAATTGATTTTAACCCGATTTCTGCAGAACAGCTTGAAGCTGCAGAAAAAGCAATTACTACACAAGTTTACTGGACAAAAGCTGGTGGTGTTTATCACACAAGCCAGGCCTGTTCACACTTGAACCGCTCTGAGACACTTATCACTGGAACCGTTGAGCAGGCTGTTGCAGAAAGCAAAACACGTCTTTGCAAAACATGTGCAAAACGCGATTCTATCAATACAGAAGGCGTTCTTACAACAAAAGAAGAAATTGAAGAAATCGTTACTGATGTTGTAGAAGAAGTAAAAGACATCGTTTCAGAAAACTAATCTTTTTATTTAAATATAAAAAAGCTACCCGTTTGAAATTATCTTCAAACCTTGAAGAACACTTCAAAACAGGCAGCTTTTTTTTCAGCAGGGCTATGCTTTAATTATGCCCCCTGAGATTCTCCGTCGTCCGTAAGTACTACATCTGTAAATTCCACAACAGTTCCTCGAGTTGCGAACATGCCGGCATAAAAATACTCGGTATCTTTAGCAACAAAGTCAAAGTCTGTAAACGTTTTTGTATATGTCTGATCTTTGAAAACTGTTGTAACTGTTACAACTTGTCCTAACCGTTTAATCGTAAGCGTTACAGTATCATTTGCAGCATATTCTGAAGTCAGTGTTGTATCAGAGTTAACCAGCTTTCCAGACTCATAAGCAAAGTTCACATTTACTGTACCGCCCTGAGGAATATACATACCGGCTGTAACAAGATTAGATGCAATGCTCTTGTCGTTTGTCGGAATGTAGCAGTCATCACGAAGCATCAGTCCAAAGCCTGCCTGTGTTTTTCCAGCAACAGCCTTGATTACTTTTGCTTCTGCAGTGAGTGTAAAGTTTCTGGAAACTGGCAGTTGTGTGAATACTAAAGAAGTACCTAAAGTACTTCCGGTAATTTTTCCGTTTTGTGAAGTTGCTGTATCCCCCTGTCCAACTCTAAATATACCTGCACTTGTTTCTTTGGCAATGAAATCTTTTGATTCTGTAGTTGGATCGCCTCCACAATCTCCAAATGCTGTTCCATACCAGCCTGATGTAATTGTTGTAAATCTTGAAATTGGTGTGTAAGCTGGCCAGTTTACCGGACTATATGCAACATATTTGTAATTTGGATTCTTTACTAAATCTGTAGCTTTTGCAGGAACCACCAGTTTTGTTGTATCCACATAAGGGGCAAGTGCACATGAAGAAGCCTGTATCACTTTTGCAAATTCATATGCAATTCTTTTTGCTCCATAAATGTTTATATGGGTTGTATCAACAGATTCCACTTTTGGCTCTGTATCAGAAGTACCGGTAGTCATTGCATGGAAAAAAATTGCTTCACTGTAACCGAGTTCTGTATAAATTGCTTTTGTAATTCCACGAAGATCGACAACCTGAATATTTTTTTCTGTTCCCAAATCAATTACTGCCTGACCATAATCCCCTGTTGCACCTGTAACATGCCCATTAGAACCTGAGTAATCATTGGAACTGCTAACACGGCAAATCGGCGAACACAGAATCGGAGTAGCTCCTGCATCCAGAGCAATCTTACAGTAATAATTGTACAGATTGTATTTGAAAGAGCCTTCTGTTTCTGTAGATTTCGAAGCATCTGCAAAGCGATCTGGATCATCTGACTTTTCATCGTTATGACCAAAACCGATAACAAGAAAATCACCAGCTTTAATTGAATTTTTCAGAGTAGTGTAGTTTTCTTCTGCCAGAAAACTTTTAGAACTTCTTCCGGACAAGGCAAGATTATTTACTGTTATCTTTGAAGAAAGATAATTTGAAAACTGAGTTGCATAACCATATCGCGGATAGAAATAACTTGAATCAGTAAAAGAACCATCTGCTTTTATATAGTTGCAGACTGTAGAATCTCCCACAACATATACTGTGGCAGAACTCAATGCTGAATCGTCATAAATTCCATTTCCGTTTTCTGGTTTTACATCTTCTTTGACAACAGTTGCCGGATTCGAACCAGTTCCATGATCACAACCTGCAAGCATAAAACCTGCAAGCACTGCAATCAGAAGTACATTAAAAAGTTTTTTCATTTTAATCCCCCATAATTTTTTTTCTAATCTACAAGTCCTTCAATTTTAACATCATGTATTATAAAAGTTTTGCCTGTTTTTTCTGCTGTATCCTTGTGCGATGGATAGATACGCAGATAAAAAGTCTGTCCGTCTTCAACAGGAACACCAAGAGCGGCGTCAGTTCCCTTATCACCACCTATCGAAACATGCTTAACAGAATTTTTTGTTTCTTTATATCCTTCAATTTCAGTAATAGGATCTGGATTAGCAAATTCAGGATCTGTTGAATAATACGCAGACCAGCACATATAAGAACCACCTCCTGAACCTGCGTCAAAACTGATTTTATTTACAGTCATGTTAACCCCATTCGCTGGAATTGCATATTCAATATAAACATCAGAAAGTTTTGCACCTGTATCATTTACCGGCCATTTTCCACCTGCAATTATAACACGGGCATATCCGGTTGTTGAACATTTTGTTGATGGTTCCAGTCCAACAAGTTTTGCTTCTGCCGGATATAAATCTTCTGAACCTGTTACTACAGGACTTGCTGAATATGCCGACTCATTTATCATCGGCCAGTTTATGCTTGCTTCCGTTCCTGCAGCAGATTTATTTTTTCCAGCACCTGTAAGTGCAACTAAAAGTTTACTGCCATCAAACGACCCTTGCGGAGTATTTCCAAAATCAGGAGCAACTGAGGAATGAACGATTTCCATATTGCCGTTATAAGAAATAATTTCTGCAGGGCTGAATTTTACAAAAACTTCTGTTCCAATAAAATCTGAATTCGTTGTAAGCTGCAGGGAAGAAGCATATGTACCATTTTGAGAAAGTGCTACCCCAAATCCTGAAGGAACAGTAATTGTTACCACACCTGCTTTTGTCTGGAAATTTGAAATTTTAAATGAAAGAATTTTTTCTGCATTTTGCAGCAGGCGGCCAAAAGCCAGCGAAGCCTTGTTTACCATAATACGACTCTGAGTTTCTTTTATGTATGAAACTAAACAGCCTTTTGTCTTTAAATCATCACTAACAAGTTTTGCAAGTTCAAGACCACCTAAAGTTCTTTCATGAGTGTTATCAGAATCTACATAAAAATATTTGAGCTTGCCTGCAGAATTATATTCGGCAACTTTTGCAGCACTTAGTTCAGTCATATCAACAAAAATTGCATTATGCTTTTGTGCAGCACTTTTCATAGCAGCCGGATAATTTCCCCGCGGTACAGTATCTCCTGTTGCAGTTTTATTTGACCAGTCATGTTTTCCATATGCAGAAACAGTATTCCCTGAAAAATCTGCCCGGACAAATGGTGAAAGTAAAACAGGAACCGCCCCAAGTTTTCTGGTTTCCACAATGTAGCGTTCTATATAATCGTAGTGTGTTCCAGCAACTGTTCCATTAGGATTTTTCGACGCAAAAGTCCAGCTTGCCCCAAACTCTCCAACATTAGAATCTGAGCCTGCTAACGACCTTTGATCATTGTGTCCGAAAGAAAATATAACAACAGTCTTTTTATTTGCCTGTCTGTTCGCTTCGAGCATTTGTACCACTGTCGGCCAGCGTGAAGTCTCATTCCAGAAATATCTTGTTGAACGACCGCCGTTAGAAATCGAAGTTATTACTTTTGCTTTTGAAGAATCAAACACTGAAGCAAGAGCCTGACCAAGTCCATACTGATCTGAATCTGAAGCCCCGTAATCCCGCATGATAGAGTCGCCGCAGCATATAATGTCTATGCTTTCTGAAATTGTCTTTAAGTCAAACGGATCTGCTGTTACACTTCGTTCAGGTTCCGCCACTGTTACAGTACAGGTAGCTGTCTTTGAAGCATCAGTTTTTAATGTAGCTTTTATGACTGCTGTTCCACCGGCAAGAGCAGTTATAGTTCCGTTTGCATCAATCGAAGCAACATAGCCATCAGACACTTCCCAGTTAACCGATGCAGACTGTTCGTTATAAAGGGCAGTTAATGTTTCTTTCAAATCTGGAGTTTCAAAAACAATTTCCTCTTTGCTTAAAACAAAATCTGGTTTTACATCTTCTTTGACAACTGCTGCTGGATTCGAACCAGTTCCATGATCACAACCTGCAAGCATAAAAACTGCAAGCACTACAATCCGAAGCACATTAAAAAGATTTTTCATTTTCATCTGTTCCTTTCCGTATTATATAAGTTTTTACCCTATTACCTTACGCCATAATTATTGGATTTTTACGCTATTATTTTAAAAAAAACAGATTTTATTGACTTATTTCATACATACATGTCTGATTTTATATTTATTTCTCCTGTTTTGTATATTTTTTTGTTATTTTTAATTTATTTCTTTAAATTTTCACACTATTTTATATTATTTTCCTTACAATTTAAAAATAATATCGTATAATAAAAATAAATGAATCAATTATTATTACGCAGACGAAAATTTTTACTTTCCAGAAAAAATGCCGGTCACAGAATTACAATCGGTTTTACAGGAATTGCTGACTTACGTTCTTTTATTTCACAAGAATACATTGCTGGAATAATTAAGGCCTGTGAAGATTACGACATCAATTTTATCAATATGGGCTCCGCTTCCAGTTATTCTCTTTTTGATGATATCAACTTTATTTCACATTATTCAAAAACTTTCAGGTTCATGAAAGAACCTTTTGTTGACGGAATGATAACCTGGGCATCTTCGTTCTGCCAGTTTACCGACAAAGATTCCGTAATTAAAACATTTTCCAATCTGAAACCTCTTCCTACAGTAGACATCGGTTTTTTAACTTATCCCGATGCCTCCTATATACGTATTGATAACTCCATCTCGATAAAACTGATACTGGACCACTTAACCAGAGTTCACAAATATTCCAGATTCATCTTTATAGGCACCGAAACTCCTTCACCAAACATAAAACGTCTGAACATTTATCGGGAAGAATTAAAAAAACGAAATCTTCCGGAATTAGAAAATTCTGTTTATCTGATGAAGAACACAAAAAATGATGAAATTCGAAAAACCATAGATTCAATTCTTGAACATTTTAACCTTATCGAAAAAAAAGACATTGACGCCATTATTACAACAAGTGATATCATTGCAGCCAGCATAATCGAAGAGCTTAATAAACATAACATCTGCGTACCCAAAGATATTGCTGTTACAGGTTTCAACAACTGGTACGACAGCCTTACGGCAATTTCACCAATAACTACCATTGCCCTGCAGCATTATGAAAGAGGCTACTCTGCCGTAGAACTTTTAATCGACAGAATCCAGGACAATTCTCTTCCACCACAAATTCAGCTTGTTCCAACTAAACTGATAATCCGGGAATCCTGCGGCTGTTTTGAAAAAGCTGTTTTAGATATTTTACCTGATGCAAATTCTTCTAACGTAAAGAAAGAAAATCTCAATATAGAAAAAAGCGAACAGAACATCAAGGAAACTTTTAAACAGGAACTGATTAAAATTTTTCTCTATCAAAGTGAGCAGACAATTGAAAATCTTTCTGATGCAATTTTCAGTGACCTTTATGAAGAAAAACAAACTTCAGCTTTACTGCTTTCTTTTCAAACACTGCTGCAACAGGCACGTAAACAAAAAAAATTTGATATTGATTACTTTGAAAATACTATTACCCGTCTTCGAAATATAATTCTTCCACTTATTGAAAATGATTTTCACTTATACAAAACTTTTGAAAATATTTTCCATCAGATGCGCTCCTTAATTACCATATATTTAAAATATGAAAATATGACAACCCGTGAAAGTCCGTACCGCATGAATGACATTTCACAAATTGCTGTAAGTTTAAGTTCAGTACAAAACAAAACGGAACTGTTTCAGACCGTAGATAAACTGCTTAACGAACTGGAAATACCATCTGCAATAATTGCATTGAATGAAAAAAGTTCTCATCAGATTTCTGAAGTCAACATTGAGTATGTATATCCGCCTAAAAATTCTAATTCAACTTTTTTTCACGACAGAATTACCATGCCGCATTTATTTCCTAAAAAAGCATTTTGCAGTGACAAACGTTTTACCTGGATGCTCGAGCTCCTGTATCGCGGTGATTCCTATTTTGGATATGCCTTTTTACAGATTAAAAATTTAAATATTGCTTTATATGATACTTTCCGAATGCTGCTAAGCAGTTCCCTTGATTTACTGGAAAACACAGAAGTAAATAAAAAACTAATAAATCAAAATACTGATACAAAATCCCTCTTTCTGGAACCAGATAATACCTCATCACAAAACAAACGCATACGAATATCAGTTCAGCAGATTACTGATTATCTGACTGAACACATAAATGAAAAAACGGATATAGACAAAATGGCTCAAAAGCTTTATGTAAGCCGAAGTACCCTGATGAAAAAAACTCGTGAACTGACAGGAAACACAATTCAGGAAATCCACGAAAAAATCAAAATAGAAAAAGCAAAACAAATGCTCTGTAACGATAATTATACACTGGCTTATATTTCTAAGACGCTTGGTTTTTCAAATCAAAATTACTTTAGTACTGTCTTCAAAAAAATCACAGGACTTTCACCGAGAAACTTTTTAAAAGAAACTGAATAATTTTTTTTTCGATAACTCGATTACAATGTCAATTGCATCAGAAAAGATTGTAGGTTATAATTTTTTTATGACCCGGCAGAATTTTTTCGATTATACAAATGCTCACAAAGAATTCGAATTTGTTTTCAATGGAAAAACTTACAATATGACTTACGGCAAAGAAAATGACGGAACCGAGTATATCAAGTTTGGATTATTGTACGAAGAAAAAAAATACAAAAGTGCGTCAGAACTTTTAGCCCACGCAAAAATTGATCAGTATCACTTCCGCGACATTCTGGAAGAACTGTAAAGTCATAGCATTATTTACCCAACTTCGACATCCAAAGACTATGCAGGTTACAGTACGCATATGCAGCAACTACTTCATCGCCATCTACAATGGCAAAAGTTGCTTTTGGTGCGTCGCTTGGCTTAAGTGCCTTGCGCTGATTTCCCTGCTTTGTGCTAAGGGCAATCCATTCAATATAGTGTTCAGCAAGCATAGGGTGGGCAACCGAGCCAACTTTAACTTCTACAATATTTCCATTTACAGTAACAACTGGAACGTGCTTTTCTATAGCCGCATCAGTTGTTCCAGGAATTATCTGTTCCATTTCTTTGCCACAGCAGATTGTTGGCACACCAGTATCTTTTACAATGGCAATGATTTTGCCACAAACTTTACAGCGATAAAACTTTAATTCCATAATTTTTCTCCTATTAGTGTCATGCTGAACTTGTTTCAGCATCTACATCATTTTTATAGTGAGATTCCGAAACAAGTTCGGAATGACAAAGTTTTTATGTTCACAATGACATAATTGTTCTATTATTATACAGCATACACGCCAGATTGTGAAAAGAATTCGTATAAAAAA
>JAEEGL011839932.1_pt1 | contig 13599 bp, 11 predicted proteins | sample 9134231 | NCBI WGS metagenome assembly JAEEGL01 (sample SAMN16246548, study PRJNA631951) | gut metagenome | biome: gut microbiome; feature: rumen; material: fiber-attached | host: Bos | place: Iran: Karaj | collected 2018-10
GATGTGATTACAGGTCAAAAGAAATGATGGAGCTTTTCTTCGAAATGGATGAAGAGGAGAGGATATCGGTAGTGAATTCCATGGGATTCAAACATGCCGAGATCAGGCTGGAAAGAGTATATACAAGACTGTTGTTCGAATGTGAGCAGGTACATCCGGTGACTGTGACCATAGCAGGAAAAGCAGTTGATGCTCTGAGGAAAGATTATGAGAAGGACAGGGAAAAGGTAATAGGGCTGGTGCAGGAAAGCGACTGGTGCGTTGAAGTGGCAAATCTTTTCAGGATACTGTCAAGAAAGTATATCAAGCTTTTCCCGGGAACGGTCAGTGTGCTTAAAGGACTCAGGGAAAGAGGGAAAAAGGTATTTCTTTTGTCAAATGCCCAGAAAGTCTTCACAATGCCGGAGATTGAGGCATTGGGTCTTAATGAGTGCTTTGACAGGATGTACATATCCTCGGATTATTATGTTAAGAAACCCGACACTGCATTTATGGACAGGCTGCTTGAGGATGAGGGGCTTGACAGAAACAGAAGTGTGATGGTAGGAGACGATCCCGTAAATGATGCTTCGATGGCAGTGTTAAACGATATGGACTGCATACTGTTAAATACATCAGAACGCAGTAAAAAGGAGATTGACGAGGTAGTTGACAGGACCGTCGAAGAGAGAGGCGGCTCATATCATGGATGTGTAACGGTGGTTAATACCATTTCGGATATTAATATCTAATGTCCGGTAAAGGTTCTGTGAAGCATTAACAGGCTTTCTGGAAATATAGCGAAAGCATGACTTTCTGAATGCAAACAGGGAAATGCATTCAAAAATCATGCGTTCCGCATGACACGCCTCTGCTTTCAGCAGAGCCTGGTCCAGTACGAATACCGAATTTCCGATGAAATTCGCTATTCTATGCTATGGTAAACGAATTAAATTCATTCACTATATAAAAGGAGAAAATGAAATGAAGGTACTTGAATCAGAATTTGCGAAGGGATTTATCCGTATGGCAGATGACGGATGGCAGCTTCGTTACCATGAGAGAAACGGAGGAAACCTTTCCTACAGGATACGTCCCGAGGAGATAGAAGAGGTAAGGGAGGATCTTGTTGAAGGTGACTGGCGTGAAATAGGTGCGGTTGCCAACGAGGTTTCCGGGGAATATTTCATGGTAACGGGAAGCGGTAAGTTTTTCAGAAATGTGATCTTAAATCCCGAAGAGGCAGCAGGCATAATAGAGATCAGTGATGACGGATCTAAGTACAGGGTGGTATGGGGACTGATCAACGGAGCGGTTCCTACATCCGAGCTTCCGTCACATCTTCTCAATCAGTCGGTTAAAAAGCGTGTGACGGGTGGAAAGAACAGAGTAATATATCATGCTCATCCTGCCAATGTGATCGCTCTTACATTTATACTTCCGCTTGATGATAAGGTGTTTACGAGAGAACTGTGGGAAATGATGACTGAGTGTCCCATTGTGTTCCCGGAGGGTATCGGAGTTGTTCCATGGATGGTACCCGGCGGCCGCGAAATTGCCGAAGCGTCAGCCAGGCTTATGGAGGAGCACAATGCGGTTATCTGGGCACATCACGGGCTGTTTGCAGCAGGGGAGGATTTCGACCTTGCCTTTGGTCTGTTCCATACGATCGAGAAGTCAGCTGAAATTCTGCTGAAGGTAATGAATGTTACCGACAGGAAGAGGCAGACCATTCAGCCTGATGATTTCCGAAGTCTGGCCGAAGCATTCAATGTGAAACTTCCTGAGAAATATCTGTATGAAAAGAAGTAATTTAGCTTTACCAGCGCACCTGCCATCGCTCGCGGAGCTTGTCGATGGGTTCGTGGAGCCGGGGGACGGTTCCCCGGTTCCCTCCATTTATTTCGTTTCCTTCTCCCGGTACCATAGAACCGTTCCCCGGTACCCCGGGTTCTTTCGCACGCAGCCTGTTGAGATTCATCTCAAATAATTCTTCATCAACCGGAATATAAGCCCAGTCATCTGTCCAGGTGGATAGGTAAGCCGCATTGGAAATGGACAGAGAGTTAAGACCCTCTTCACCGGCTGCTATAAGGGGAGTACCGTCAAGTGTTGCGTCAGCGAAATTATTAAGGATTATGGGATGGCCGTCGGGCTCGGGTGCACTGAATTCCTCATATTCGGTTTCCGGACTCGCAAAACCCGATGTGAAGGTAAAGCAGAATTCGCGCTCGGGAATCTTAAGCTTTGTCCATTTCAATACTCCGCCTTCCAGAACGAGCTTTCCACGGTCAGCAGCTATTTCGAGTCTGTTTGTTCCGGGAGTCTCACCTGTGGTTGTGATAAAGGTGGCATTGGCACCGCCTTCATACTCTCCGAAAATGGTAACGTCATCTTCAACACTTATGTTGTGGTATTTTCCGACTGAACAGAAGGCGCGTATCCTCTTAGGCATTCCGAATATCCACTGCCACAGATCCAGATTATGAGGTGCCTGATTTAACAGGACGCCACCGCCTTCGCCATTCCAGGTTCCCCGCCATGAGCCTGAATCATAGTAGGTCTGAGTCCGGTACCAGTTGGTGATTATCCAGGTAAGACGCTTTGGCTCTCCGAGTTCACCACTGCTTATTATTTCTTTGGCTTTTGTAAAGAGAGGATTGGTCCTCTGATTAAACATTATGGCAAAAACAGTCCCTGCTTTGACAGCTGCCTCATTCATTTCCCTGACCTGCCTTGTATATACTCCGGCAGGTTTTTCAGTAATTACGTGGAGCTTTCTCTTGAAGCTTTCTTTTGCAATAACAGGGTGTTCATAATGTGGTGCCGCAATTAGTACGGCATCAATAAGTCCGCTGTCAAGCATCTTGGAAGTGTTTTCAAATGTCCTGATTTCGGGACATAATGCAGAGGCTCTTTTAAGCATGTCCGAACAGGGATCCGATACGGCTGTTACTCTGATCCTCGGACACTGTCCCTCGGCTATACTGTTAAGATGTCCGTACCCCATATTACCGACACCGGCTATTCCAAGTCTTATATGATCCATTTTAATCACTTAGGAGCTGTTCGAAAAATTAGAACAGCTCCGTTTTCCTTAAATTTATTCTGTGTGTATGAAGCAGTGCTTCCGGTCTACCGGCTGATGATCTCCTTAAGAGCATCGGCAGCGGCTTTGAATGCCGTAAATGAGTCGGGATACTCATATACGCCTACTTTACTCTTGCTGCTTCCTTCGAGCGAGCTTAATCCGTCAAATACCGTAAGATGAGGCTCTATCGTAAGTACGTCTCCCTTATATTGTGAAAGAAGATAAGGCAGATTTCCTTCGCCCTTTCCGGCTGGTACTACCGAACCGTCTGAGAGAGCATCCTTTATGTGCATATATTCAACATGGGGTGCGAGCAGCTCCCATGCTTCTTTCGTGTCCTGACCGGACTGTATGAAATTAGCGGGATCGAATATGGCTTTTATTTCCGGGAAGGTTTCGTGTATTTTAAGACATCTTGATGCTATGTCTCCGTATATTCCTTTTTCATTTTCATGACAGAGTATAATGCCGCTTCCTTTGGCTGCCTCAATGAACCGTCCGAGCCTCTCGGCAACGAGGTCGAACTTATCCTGTGCGTCATAGAAGCTGAAAAGCCTTATATGCTTTGTGTTAAGCTCAAAACATACCTCAATGCTTCGCTTGAAATTATCGAGATGTTCTTCGAAATCATCTGTCGATGTTATCTTACCGTAGGGAGAACCCAGCGACCATACTGACAGCCCCTTGTTTTCAAGCTTCTTTCTGACATCGCGTGCGTCCTCCTTTGTTGCTTCGGCAATATTTTTCCCGTCAAAATTGCGGATCTCAAGCATTGAAATCCCGTTATCCTTAAGTGCTTTTATCTGTTCGTCCAAAGCCGGCGATGCTTCGTCTGCAAATGCTGCAAGTCTGAAACCCATAACTGTCCTCCTTAATAAGTTCCTTCGGTGTCGAATACGATACCGCTTCCTGTTTTCTTCTTTGAGGTTTTTCTTCTCCTGTTAAGTTCCTCAAGGAACAGGTTCTCGTCAAACGGTATCTCAACAGGTCTGTCAAGCCATGCTGAGAGATACATTGCATTGGATAATGTTAATCCACGGATGCCTTCCGTTCCTTCGGCGACGAGCTTTCCTCCGTGAAGGATCCTGTCTGCGAAGGCTCTGAGAACGCCGTCATGCTGTTTGTTCTTTCCGTCGGTTTCGATTTCCGTGCTGGTCATTTCAGGCTTTTTGAAGCCTTCGGGCTCGGTCTTGCAGAAGGTTCTTTCGTTTATGTTGAGCCTGTCGAAAGAGAGCTTGTTCTCTTCGCAAATGATCCTTCCCATTTCAAAGGTAAGTTCCAGACGGTTGGTTCCGGGAGCGTCTCCCGTTGTGGTAACGAAAACACCTGTCGCTCCGTTTTCATATTCAAGATAGGCTGTTACATCATCTTCAACCTCAATATCGTGCCATTTGCCCACGTGACAGAATGCCCTTACTCTTACAGGCATTCCGCACAGCCACTGAAGAAGATCCAGTTGGTGAGGGCACTGGTTTAATAGCACACCGCCTCCTTCGCCGTCCCAGGTGGCCTTCCAGTCGGCAGCATCATAATAGGACTGAGTCCTGTACCAGTCTGTTATTATCCAGTTAACGCGTTTGAGATTTCCGAGTTCTCCGCTCTCTATCATTTCATGAAGCTTACGGTATACACAGTTGGTACGCTGGTTAAGCATAAGCGCGAAAACCTTGTCACTCTTTGCTGCCACCTCGTTCATTTCCCGAACCTGACGTGTGTATACTCCGGCAGGCTTCTCGCTCAGAGCATGAACTCCATGCTCAAGCGCATAGATCACGAAAGTCGGATGCAGATAATGAGGCGTTGCTATCAGCACTGCATCACAGCTTCCCGAATCGATAAGAACGTATCCGTTATTGTACTTTACAATGTCTCCGGGAAGATTATCGCCTGCCCAGTCAAGACGTTCCTGTCTTATATCTGCTACGGCGGTCAGCTTTATTTCCGGCACATTGCCTTTGGCTATGCTCTTTGCATGGGTGGATCCCATACCGCCAATACCTATTATTCCCAGTCTCAGTTGCTCCATTGCGAATTCTCCTTTTAGAGTGTTATTAAAGGGTTCCTGTTTATTGCCTGTTTTGAATTCAGGTGCATTTAATGATTGGATTATACAACTCATTCATCTTTATAAAAATGTACATAAGCAACCTTAAATATGTGATTTTCCGACTTTACATAATGCTATAACTTGGAATACCGGCTGGGAGAGATCCCGGTGAATTTCTGGAATGTTTTAAAAAAATACGCATAACTTGAAAATCCCAGCTCTTCCTGTACCTGATTAACGGAATGACCGTTTCTCAGAAGCGATTCGGCCTCGCTTATCCGCTGCATCATAATGTAGCGGCTTATTGGAATATGCATGTGTTTTTTAAAAAGCCTGGCAAGGTAATCCGGATTTAAAAAGAAATAGGAGGCAATATCCGTAACGGAGATCGGCTCACTGATATGGTCATGGATATATGCCAGTATGGAATTAACTTTTTTCTGAGATTCAGAGGTTGGCAGATTGAATTTCGACTCGGGTTCAAAGCTTCGTATTATGGTTCCGAAAAAGGATAAAAAATCAAAGAAGGAACTCAGCGAGTCGGGACTCAGCTTGTCTTCGTAACCGAGCAGTCTGTGAAAATGATCAAGCAGTTTGTTCTTCATGTCGCCCTCGGGAGAGAAGAAAAGCGGAGTGGGCTCCTCGAGGCGTGAAAATACCGTGGGTATTCCGCAGAAGGCCGCTTTCAGCCAGCCTGTATGTATTGAAAGAATGTACCGTTCGTATACTACATGATTTTCATGCTACAGCTGATGTATGCAGAATGTCGGGATGATTATAAGTGTTCCCGCCGGGATCATTGAGATCGAGTCGTTCATCAGTACATCCGGAAGATCCGTCAGCGTGTAGTATAGCTCGGTCGCATTATGCGAATGCGGCTCGGCGGGATTGGGTGACAGTTCGTTTCTGTATACCATTTCATAAGGAGGGGATACGGAGAAAAGAGGAACAGTTTTTTGAGATATATTTTTCCTTGTTGCCATGTTTTTCTCTTTGACTGTGACATTTACTTTATCTTTCATAAAACCTCCATTTGACTCGTTGATCGACTGTGGTCGGATTTGTACATAGATCAAGTCTATTATATACATATTAAACCATTATTGGGCAGATTACAATAATCATGTTCACAAATTTAGGGGAATTTAGGTTACGAATGACTGCATGGCGAAAGTAAATTAAGTAAGAGCCGGAAGCTGCAGTCGGCACCGGAATAAATCAGGTGACTGTTCATAACAGAAATAATACGGATTTCAATAACGCAGATTGCAATAACAGGGATTCATCACAAGGAGGAGGTTACAATGGCAGGTAAGAGTAGCGGTGAAGCTGCAGGCATTTACAGGCGCATACCGGCAGGAAGGAACGGCGGTGAAGCTTCGGGCATTTATAAGCGCACATTGGCAGGAAGGGTGTGGAGATATAAGTGGCTCTATCTTATGCTGGCACCGGTTATGGCTTATTTCATCATTTTCAAATACGCACCTATGTACGGCATAGTCATGGCATTTCAGAAGTATAACCCATTTAAAGGTATCTTTGACAGCCCGTGGGTCGGACTGGATGTTTTTAAGAAGGTTCTGTCCAATCATAACTTCTGGGTATCCGTAAAGAATACGATAGTTCTTAATCTGCTCGTTCTTATAGTGAATTTCCCGCTCACTATCATCATTTCACTGATGCTGAATGAGATAAGGCATATAAGATTCAAGAAATTCACACAGTCGGTTCTCTACCTCCCACATTTTATCTCATGGGTTGTTGTTGCGGGAATAGCAAGGGCAACACTGTTCACCACAAATGGCGGAACTGTAAACATGATGCTCGAAAGCTTCGGAGGCACAGCAAAGCCGTTCTTAAGCGACACAGTCTGGTGGACTGTAATGTATGTGTTAATGAATACATGGAAGGAAGTGGGATGGGGAACCATTATTTATCTTGCGGCTCTGACGGGAATTGATGAGAGCCTTTATGAGGCGGCATATCTTGACGGAGCAACAAGGATGCAGAGGATTGTATATATAACTCTTCCTCTTATTAAATCGACAGTGGTCACCATGCTCATCCTTCAGGTCTCAAGAGTGATGAGTATCGGTCTTGATGCACCGCTTCTTCTGGGAAATGATTCGGTCATAAATGTATCAGAGGTTATAGCAACATATGTATACCGTCTGGGTATTGTAAGGAATGACTATTCACAGGCAACCGCGATCGGTCTGTTCCAATCGGTTGTAAACATACTGATACTTGTACTGGCTGACCGCTTCGCGAAGCTGATAGGCGAAGATGGGATCATATAGGCAGTTATTTGTTAGAACGGAAGGAGGAACTATTATGTCAATAGACAGAAAAAGAAAGAAAGATATGCAGGATGCTTACAGCGGAATAAAAGAAACATTTTCCATAGTAGATGTACTTTTTTATTTGTGTGTAGGATTGACCGCACTGGTCTGTCTTTATCCTATCCTTAATGTGCTAGCAATCTCTCTGTCAGGATATCAGGAGGTGCTCAGTAATTCGGTAACCTGGTATCCGAAGAATATAAGCTTCGCAGCTTACAGGGATATCTTCCGCAGGAAACAGATATGGCAGGCGATGGGTACAACAATACTCGTAACGCTTTACGGTACGGCAGCAGGTCTTGTGCTGACTACGGCGGCAGCCTATGTTCTGTCCAGAAACAATCTTCCGGGCAGGAAATTTTTCTCGGCAATGATCCTGTTTACCATGTATTTTTCCGGTGGTATCATTCCTACCTTTGTAGTTGTTAAGGGACTGGGACTTGTGGATACCCTCGGCGCTCTGTTTATACCACAGGCAGTCAGTGTATTTAACTTCGTCATAATGAGGACCTTCTTCAGGGAGCTGCCGGAATCACTGGAGGAATCCGCACAGATCGACGGAGCCACGGAGCTTCAGGTGCTGTTTAAGATAGTGCTTCCGCTTTCGGTTCCAATCATTGCGACAGTAGGCCTTTTCTATGCGGTACAGTATTGGAATGATTATTTCCAGTCTCTTATTTATATAACAACAGATACCAAATATACTCTGCAGTTAAGGCTCAGATCCTTCCTTTTCGGACAGGAGCTGGATGCACAGGCGCAGGTATCGGGTGATCGCGGACAGATCATGACACAGTCACTTAAGATGGCATCGATAATGTTTGCCACACTTCCGATCCTGGTAGTTTATCCATGGCTTCAGAAGTACTTCGTAAAGGGCATGATGCTGGGATCCGTTAAGGGGTGATGACAGTTAATGTAAATTAAGATAATTGCGTCCCGCAAGGGCGTAAGAGATATAGTAAATTTCTAAGAATAAGGAGGACGAAATGAAAAGAAGAATTGTAGCAACATTACTGGCTGCCGTTATCACAGCTACAACCATAGGCTGTGGCGGAGCCGCAAACCAGGGTGCAGCCGCAGCACCGGAAGGAAGTCCGGAGGCCGCTTCTGAGACATCGGAAGAAGCTGCTACCGTAGAAGCAGCTGAGAGTAGTGATGCCAAAGAAGCATCTGCCGGATCGGCAAGTAAGTATCAGACAACATACGGAAGCAAGCAGTTTGACAACGTTACTATCTCGGTAGAGCTGTTTGACCGCTCCAATGCTCCGGAGGGATCCACAATCACCGAGAACCGTTGGACCAAGTACTGCCGGGATGCCATGGCCAAGGTCGGGATCAATGTAGAGTTCGTTGCCGTACCCAGAGGTGATGAAGTGACCAAGATGCAGACAATGATGAGCACAAATACTGCGCCTACCATTCTGGGTACATACACCTTCAGTTATGCGCGTGATTATTTCGATCAGGGCGGGATCTGGGATCTTACCGATTTCGTTGCCGGAGATGATCAGGCTGTAAATCTTAAGAAGTATATCGGTCAGAACTGTCTTGACTTCGGTACAACAGAGAACGGACAGACCTTCGGTATCGTAGCAAGACGTGCAACCGTGGCACAGCACAACATCTTTATCCGTAAGGACTGGCTGGATGCTCTCGGTCTTGATGTTCCGAAGAACACAGATGAGCTTTATGAGGCATGCGTTAAGTTCGTAAACGAGAATCCAGACGGACTTGCTCCTTCTGAGGTATTCGGTGCTATCTTCGACGGTCTTTCACAGTGGAACAATGATTCCATCGTTTTCCGTGCTTTCTCAAAGGATGCCAACGATAAGAAGGCTCTTGCGGTAGGCTCAGGTTTCGAGTATTACACAGATGAAGGCTATATTGATTATCTTAAATATGTAAATAAGTTCTATAATGAAGGACTTATGAACAAAGAATACTTTGCTCAGTCGGACGATCAGCTTAAGGAGTACTTCGTTACAGACAGGATCGGCTTCCTTGAGGCGAATGTAGGTTACAACGTTGATATCCTCCGTGGTGGTCTCCTTCAGACACTTAAAGAGAATTATCCCAATGCGGATATGATAGCAATGCATCCTTTTGAGAGCAATGTATATCCCGGTGAGAGCTTCCAGCCTGCTTACGGCGAAGGCGGACTTATGTGCTTCTGTCCTCTTACAGCTACAGAGGAGCAGGTCGAGGCAGCTATCACATACCTTGACTGGCTGTCAACAGAGGAAGGCGGTTTCGCTATCTATCACGGTATAGAGGGTGAGCACTTTAATTACAATGAAGACGGGGTGCCGATCCCGATCGATGCTGATTTCAATCAGAAGGATAAGGACTGGATCCGTACAGACCTCTTCCTTGTAGGTAACCAGGGATACTTCACTGATACCGAATCCTTCAATTTAAATATCGCAGCTGATAATCCGGGATGGGAACAGTACACGATAGATGATTATGAGGCAGCTCTTGAAGGAACCCTTATAGCAGGCCCTCTTGATCTTCCCACTCCCGAGAGCCAGGTAGAGGCATCCAATGACCTTAATATTGTAAGAGAGAATTACCTTACCAAGTGTATCACCTGCAATCCCGAAGAAGTGGAGGGCATCTATGAAGAATGGCGCAAGGCAGCTGAAGACGCCGGAATCCGACAGGTACTTGCTGACAGGGAAGCTGTATACGATGCAGTTCATCCTTAATTGCGGTGTGGGGCCGTGATATCTTAAGTTCAGAAGCAAAAGTGGCTCAATCCTAGACAGTATTTGGGATTGAGCCTTTTCTTCTGTATGGTGTACCGGTATTTATTTCTGATCGTAATAGAAAAATATATGCTTTATTCAATTTCTGAACTCGGAGGAGCCCGGTTCCTGAGAACCGTCCCGCTACCATTGCCATTGCCTGGGAAATAGTATAAAATAAAATATAATATTTAAATGATTCTGACAGACAGTTGAGGTGAGAGATTGCATAAGTGTGGAGTAAGAACCAAAGTAATACTGACAGTGTTGATCGTGGGGTCTCTGTTTCTTTCATCCTGTGGAACAAAGGGAAGCGGTAGTGTTGACGGATCCGCGGATTTCAATGATATAAGAGTGGGTATGGATTATACCGACCTGAGTGCCAGGCTGAATCTTGTGACCAACAGGACCGACCTTATCAGGGATACCCGCGAAGGGATGGAATTTCCCGATTATATTGAGGAATTTAACAGGCTGTATCCCGACATACTTATAACCGTTGACGGTATAACCGACTATGACAGTGACATGGGGGCACGGCTTTCGTCGGGAAGCTGGGGGGACATCTGCTGTATTCCGAGTACGGTAGCTGCTTCGGATTATTCGGATTATTTCGAGCCCATAGGAGATCTGGGTAAGCTGAATGAAAAATATGAATTTGCGGATAAGACAGTTTATGATGATGTTGCTTACGGTCTGCCTTTATGCGGCAATGTTGAAGGGATAATATATAATAAAAGGATATGGAAGGAAGCAGGGATAAACGGTATCCCTGTGACTCCGGATGAATTCATTGCCGATCTTAAGCTTATAAATGAGAATACAGATGCGATACCTCTCTATACCAACTATGAAGCAGTATGGCCGCTTGGCATTTGGGATTCATATCTGTACAGCTGTTCTACGGGTGATGCCAAATATAAGAATTATACAATGCCATATGAAAAGGAGCCGTTTTCCAGGAAAGCCGACGGGACAGGTCCGTATGAGGTATTCAGCATTCTTTACCGGGCTGTCAGTGAAGGACTGACAGAGGAGGATCCCGAGACGACATCCTGGGAACTCAGCAAAGGCGCAATGAACAGAGGCGAGATAGCGACCATGGTCCTTGGAAGCTGGGCTGTGTCACAGATAAAAGGAGCCGATCTGCATCCGGAGGATATCGGGTATATGCCTTTCCCGATATCTGTAAAAGGAGTACAGTATTCGGTGGCATCGGGAGATTACTCGTACGGGATAAATAACAGATCGGCGGCTCCGGAAAAGCTTGCGGCCAAAATATTCTTAAAGTATATGATTGAGATTTCCGGGTATGCAGTAGACCAGGGCAGTATTCCGGTAGTTAAAGGCGGAAAATATCCGGATGATCTGAAAAGCTTTGAAAAGACAAAAATACTGAAGGATATAATGCCTGACGGTAAAGACGGGGAAGGGCTTTTTGAGATACTTAATAAAGAATCCGGACTGATGTTTAATTCGGATTCAACCCATGTTATGCATATTATCGATTCGGCGCTTAACAAAGAAGAGACATTTGATGATATTATGGATGAGTGGAACCATAGATGGAATGAGGTTCAGGACAGACACGGTATAGAGGCTGCGCAATAAAAGAGGTGGTACCCGATGAAGTATGATGGACACCGGAGAGATAAGCTGGTATTTTCACAAAATGTTCTTGTGGCTTTTATTATACTGATAGTGTTTATCGGTATATTTTCAGCCATCTATGTCATATATGTAAATTCACTTACGGAAGAGTCCTGCTACAGTATCCTGTCAGATTATTCCAAAGAATCCTGCAGTAAGATAGAGAATCATTTTAAAGATGACCGTGCTTCATTACGAATGCTTGCCAGGGTTATAGCAAATGAGAAGGATCTGTACTCCAATGAGGTTAATAACTATCTTGTCAGCTATGATGTGAATTCGCTGGTCACAAATATAGCGATCCTTACACCGGAGAAGAAGATAGTACAGCCGAGACAGAATAATATGCCCGCAGGCTATATTATGGATTTTGATACGGAAGCATCACTGGGAGAACATATCAGTGGGCACAGGGAATCCACAATTGACAGTGACACTGAAGTTATGTACAACTTTATCCCGATCCGTTCCGGAGGCAAGACTGTGGGTATGCTCTTTACAGAGCTGAATCCGGCCGCCATAGCCCGTGCATGGTCACCTGAAATGTATGACGGACGTGCTTTTTTCTGCATAATAGACCGAAGTACCGGGGATATCCTTATCAATGACTGGGTAGAGAGCATAACCAACATTTCTCAGATCGGCAATGAAGCGCTAACAGAAAGTATTGGCAGAGGAGAGGAAGGTTTTCTGGAGATTGAATCCGAAGAACTCTTTGCATCCTACATGCCCATGGAGCTTGAAAACTGGGAGATCGTTTTCTTTGTAAACAAAGATGTGGCATTTGCTTCGGCTGACAGGATGCACCGGGTTATGAGGATTTTTCTGGTCGGAATGGCGGGTGGTTTTATCATGTTTATGCTTTACGTGGGCCGGCTGAACAGGAAGGCGATATCGGAGGCTGAAAGAAATGCAAATATAGATGTCCTTACAGGTCTGCAGAACCGTAACAGATATGAAGGTTTCTGCTCTAAGCTTAAAGGAAAGGAAAAGGGTGTAACGTGTATATATATTGACGCTAACGGTCTGCATGAGATAAACAATTCGAAAGGACATCTTGCAGGAGACCAGATGTTAAGATTCATAGCCGACAGCCTTAAGGTGCTGTTCGGAGAGGATATGACATACCGTATAGGCGGAGATGAATTTGTTGTATTTCAAAGAGACAGACTTAGTGAGGATATAGAAAAGGATCTTGCGGAGCTTGATGAGAGACTTGGCATGAATGATTATCATGCATCATCCGGTTTGTGTACCGCAGAAGACGGGATGGGAATAGATGAGTTGATCAAAACCGCCGAAAAAAGAATGTACGAGAATAAGAAACGGTATTATGAACAGACCGGTCGTGCTGTCAGGAATCAGCTGTAAGAAAATGATATAAGAAGAATTAAGATATATAGGATATGGATACAAAAGTAAGATACATGTAAAGCGGTAAAGCAGGCCGGGGCCGGGAAAGCATCCCCGGCTCTTTTTGTGCATTAATTACAAAGTTAAGTAAAATAAATTGTGTATAAGGGAAAAATGGGGTAAGTACGGTGGAAAAACTTGACTAATCCACACTAACAGATATAATTATATTAGGTAATTGCAGAGTATAATTAACTTAATTTAATGAGAGGGTAAGGAGGATAGGATGAGACAGATACCGGTTAATAAGAATGCAACCGAAAATGCGGTAAGGCTTCTGGATTATCTGTGTGAAACGGCAGGTAAGGCAGTGATCACCGGCCAGCA
>JAEEGL016299489.1_pt1 | contig 13599 bp, 8 predicted proteins | sample 9134231 | NCBI WGS metagenome assembly JAEEGL01 (sample SAMN16246548, study PRJNA631951) | gut metagenome | biome: gut microbiome; feature: rumen; material: fiber-attached | host: Bos | place: Iran: Karaj | collected 2018-10
ATTCAAAATAACGAGAGAAATCAGCTTTTGAATCCATCATAAATTTCTTATTTGTTGGATTATATCTAAATAATGGGAAATAACCTGATTCTGTTGCAAGTTTTTCTTCTTCTATGCTATTACCCATACCTTTTATAATACCATGGGCAATACAAGGTGCATATGCAATTATAATACTTGGTCCAGGATATTCAACAGCTTCATTCATTGCTTTAATTGCTTGTTGCATATTAGCTCCTAAACTTATTGTTGCAACATATACATTTGGATATGTAAGAGCAATTTTAGTTAAATCTTTTTTATTAACTTTCTTTCCACTAGCTGCAAATTTAGCGATACCACCTATTTGGGTTGATTTAGATGATTGTCCACCAGTATTACTATATACTTCTGTATCAAGAACTAAAATATTTACATTCGCACCACTTGCTAGAACATGATCAATACCAGAAAAACCAATATCATATGCCCAACCATCACCACCAGTGATGAAGAAAGTCTTAGTTTTAATGAAATTTCTTAATTCATACAAATCATTAACACGATTTTCAACAACATAGTTATATAATTCTTCACTATTTTCATAATTAGTATCTGAAATATATGGATCAAATAAATCTATTTCTTCATCAGTAGCATCTGATAATTTTTCTTTTAATATATTTTTAATTCTTTCCTTCATTACTTGATCAGCTTCATACATTCCAAGACCAAATTCGGCGTTATCCTCAAACAAACTATTTGCCCATGGTGCCATATATGTAGTAGCTGGAAAACTAGCGGAATAAATAGAAGAACATCCTGTTGCATTGGCAACAACTAAGTTTTCACCAAATAATTGACTCATTAATTTTAAATAAGGAGTTTCCCCACATCCCGCACAAGCTCCTGGGAATCTAAATTTAGGATTTAAAAATTGACTTCCCTTAATAGTATTTGCTGATAATGGATGTTTTTCTTTAATTTTTGTTTCCAAGTATTCAAGAGAAGATAGCATACCATTTTTCTTTAATGATAAAACATCTGTCATCTTAATTGCTTTTACCCCTTTTTTTCCAGGGCAAACTTTTTCACATAAACCACATCCTGTACAATCAGGAACAGAAGCAGCAACAATAAATTTTAAATTCTCGCCTTTGATATTTGCATCTTGACAATTATCTTTAATAATTTGTGGAGCATTATTATATTCTTCCTCATCTAAAAGGAATGGTCTAATAACAGCGTGTGGACAAACAAGTGAACACATATTACACATAATACAATTATCTTTATTGCATACTGGTGCAATATCACTTGCAAAACGTTTTTCTAAACTAGCAAGAGCTGGCTCACATCTTCCATCTTTCATATCTACAAAAGCACTTACAGGAAGTTCATTACCACGACGACGATCAATCATTTCAAAGAAAGATAATTCTTTTTCATCATCTTCATCAAATACTTTATCGCCTACATCAACTTTGTTTATTGCATCAACAACTTTATTAATCGCTACTAAATTCTTCTCAAGAACATTACCACCCTTATTTTGGAATTTCTTTGTTAAACTTTTCTTTATTTCTTCTTGAGCATAATCAAAATCAATTATTTTACAAATTTTAAAGATACATACTTCCATAATAGAACTAATTTTATTATTAAGCCCTACTTCCTTAGAAATAGCATTAGCATCAATAACATAAAAATGAATATGTCGACTAGTTAATATATTTTTTTCTTTATTACTTAATAATTCTAATGCTTCATCTTTATTTTTGGTTGTATTAAGAATAAATGTACCACCTTCTCTAATACCATTTATAATGTCATATTTGCCTAAATAACTCTCTTTAGTTAAAACAACGGTATTAGGATTAGTTACATAATAAGTTGAACGAATAGCATCTTTACCGAAACGTAAATGACTCTTAGTAACTCCCCCACTTTTCTTAGAATCATATTCAAAATATCCTTGAACAAAAGCATCACTACCTGTACCAGTAATTTTCATAATGTCTTTTGAAGCTGAAACCATACCATCTGATCCATATCCAATAATCATCATTTCATAGTTTTTAGTTGGTAGAACAAAATCATTTTGGGGAAGAGATAAATTAGTTACATCATCATTAATTGAGATAGTAAAACCGTTAAATTTCTCATCACCCATTAAGAAATCATATACACTCTTAATATCCCCAGGAGTTGTATTTTTACTTGATAATCCGTATCTTCCACCATAGACATTTACATCAAGATTATTTTCTTTAATAACACTTACAACATCTAAATAAAGTGGTGCAGATGCTCCAAATTCTTTTGTACGATCTAAAACAGCGATATCAGTAACGGTTTTTGGTAAAACATCTAAGAAGTATTTCATACTAAATGGACGATATAAATGTACTTCTATTAAACCAATTTCAAAATTTTCTTTTTCAACTAGGTAATCAATGGTTTCTTTAATTGTTTCACAAACACTTCCCATCGCTACAACAACATATTTTGCGTTAGGACTTCCATAATAATTAAATGGTTTATAATCTCTTCCAGTAATTTTACTTATTTTAGCCATATAGTCATTTACAATATCAGGAAGTTTATCATAATTTTTATTACGTGCTTCCATATTTTGAAAATAAACATCGTCCATTTCACTTGTACCAAATGTATGTGGATCATCTAAATTAAGTCCATGATTACGGAATTTTTCCAATTCTTTATTATCAATTAAGCCTTTTACTTTATCTAAATCAATTAATTCAACTTTTTGTAGCTCATGGCTTGTCCTAAAGCCATCAAAAGCATTCATAAAAGGAACATGACCTTTAATCGCAGATAGATGTGCAACACTAGTTAAATCCATGATATCTTGAACACTTGAACTCATCAAAATCGCAAAACCAGTACTTCTAGTAGCATACATATCACTATGATCACCCATAATTGACAATGCATGCGTTGCAATTGTTCGACAAGCAACATTCATAACAAGTGGAAGTCCTTCACCTGCAATTTTATACATATTAGGAATCATTAACAATAATCCTTGACTTGCAGTATAAGTTGTAGTAAGAGCCCCAGATAATAATGAACCATGTACCATTCCAGCAGCCCCTGCTTCACTTTGCATTTCAATTACCTTAACAGGATTATCAAAGAAGTTTTTTCTTCCTGTACTAGCATCCTTATCCGTGTTTTCTGCCATTGGTGAAGCGGGAGTAATAGGATAAATTCCTGCAACCTCCGTAAAATTATATGAAACATAACTACATGCTTCATTTCCATCCATTATTTTATACATATTATTTTCTTCTTCCTTTCCTATAAAAATTACTATATAAATCTATTTCTTCATGGGTAAATTCGCTAAATAAAAATTCATAATTATTGGTTATAATCGCATTATTAAATACATAAATAAAATACTCTGGAGCATCAGGTGATACTTCATAATTAATTTCATCTGGAATAACATATTCTATATCACCCGGATTATATAAAGTATATACTGTTTCACCATCAAGATTTTCAGCAGCCACAATTGTAAGTCGTACCGCTGTTCTTTCTTTAGGTCGAACTAAAAGATTACAAACATCACACAAACTCCGAAAATATACATATTGACTTTCGCTATCAAGATTATGAATATATCTTATAAAGTCCTCAATAAAAGCTTTTTTACCACCATGTTCTTTTACAATTCTCCGCAATTCATCTTTAGAGAACTGTGACGGCAACAAAAAATATTTTCGATCATAAATATCTTTTAAAACTTGATCATTTTGTAAAGCTTCTCTTAATGTTGTGAAAATACGTTCTGTAATTAATTCATTATCATATAAGGCCCCTATTTTTCGCATTCTATGATAGTTATATTCATGATAACAGGTAATATAACCATTACGAGCACGACCATCTTTAGATGGATGATTAAGAAAATCTATCGCTTCTTTTGTTGCTAAAAAACTATTAATTTCAGTAATGAAATATTCTCTTACATCATTTGAATCATGAAATTGTCGCATGAATTCATCCATTTCCCGTAAATTAGCAAACGTTTTTAATGTAACACCTATTTTACCTTCCTTATCAAGTTCAAAACTTAATGTTTCCAATTAAATCACCATTTTAATTATACAAAAAAAAGAGTCTAATTACTAGACCCTTTATGTATTTTTTACTAATATTAACTATTAAATTTTTATACATAGAAGTATATTATCTATACTTCTTGAATAACTGTAATAATTATTGGTTTACAATCCGTTTCTTGATAGAAATATTTTCCTAATTTCTCACGAATCTCCTGTTTAATTAAATTAAAATCAATTGTCCCACCAGAAATAATATTATTAATTACTTCCCTTGATATTACTTCACTTTCTTTTAGAATATCCATATTATCTTTAACATAAATAAAACCTCTAGTAGAAATTAATGGACCAGATACAAGTTCTCTTGTATCTTTATCAATGGATGCTGATACAATAACAATACCATTTTCCGCTAACATCTCACGATCTTTTAAAACTAATTCTCCAATGTCATCAGAACTTTTTCCATCAATTAGAATTTCATCAGTTTCAACATGTTCAAAGTTATTAATTAAATTACCATCTTCAAAATAAGCAACATCACCATTAAGTTTTAAGATTATTTTATCTTTTGTCAAACCACATTTAGTTGCGATTTCGGCATTACGATATTGTTCTTTATACTCTCCTTTAACAGGAAAATAATACTTAGGATTCATTAACTTAATCATTAACATTAAATCTTCTCTTGATGGATGCTCTAATAAATGCTTTTTATTTGATAAACTAATAACGTTAATATTCTGTTTAGCAATCTCATCCATAATAGTAACCATACGTTTTTCAATACCTAAATACATTGGTTCTGTAATAAATATTGTATCTTTTTCATCTAATTTAATAAATTTATCTTTACCATTTAAAATTCTTTCAATATTAGCATATGGTTTTTCTTTACCATCACTAATTAAAATAACAACACCTTTATCATTAATATTTTCTAAGCTCCCAATTTTTTTAGGATTTAAGGTTAAGTATCCATTTGATAAGCACATGTGAATTAATTCATTTAACTGTTTACCAACAATAACTATTTTACGATTAGTACTTGTAACTTCATCAAATATTTCCTGAAGACGAAAAATATGGGCAGGTAAAACACTCATAATAAAACGATCAGGATACATATTAAGTTGTTCTCTTATAAAGTGATTAACTCGATGATTAGGACTTGTATAACCTTTATGATTAGCGTATAAACTTTCATTTAACAGGCATAATACCCCTTGCTTGCCAACATAAGCTAACTTTCCAATATCCATTTCATAGTGTCCTTGCATACCAGGATCAAAAATAAAATCAGCAGTATAAACAATCGCACCATCACGAGTATTTAAAACATAACATAAACTATCTGGTATAGAATGACTAACACTAATAGGATAAATACTATTCTCCCCAAAATTTATTTTATAATATGGTTTTATTTCAATTAAATTAGCATTTAAAATATCATCTTGTCTTAATTGCATTTTAATTATTTCTATTGTAAATTTAGAAGCATAAATTGGTATATCCGGCAATTCCGTAATAATATCAGATAATGCTCCCATATTACTTTCATGGCCATGAGTAATGAAAATACCTTTAACATTTTCATAATTCTCTTTTATATAATCAAAACTAGGAATAATATAGTCAATTCCTAACATATGATCTCTTGGATATTTAAGTCCGGCATCAAAAACAAATATATCACCATTAACATTAATGACATACATGTTTTTGCCATCTTCATTTAAGCCACCTAAGGCAAATATTTTTATTTTACTCAAATTATCTCCTTCTTTCTTACACATTAAAAAATCTATAATTATTATAATTATTTATTTTAGATATTAAATTAATAAATGACAATAAAATAAAGAAGAATTACTTCTTCAAAAGATTTTTAACATATCAATAATATCATAAAAAAAGTTATTTAGCAAGAAAAAACTATCAAATTGTGTTTTATTAAACATCAACTTGATAGTATTATTAATTACCTATTATATATGGATTAGTAGCTGTTCCATCACCGCTTGCTACAACCACTCCTTGTTTAAGAGAGAGAACAGGACGCAAACCAACAGTATAATTACCTGTATTCGTTATGTTTGTACCACCGGAAGTAACAATAACGGTATTACTAGAACGTCCAATTTCAAATTTGTTAGGTAACATTGTCCAATAGTTTTCTCCTGTACCTAAATAGCCACCGCTCCATCCAGACATATAAATCTCATTTTTTTCTATTAATCCTACTGAATACTTAAGTAATCCATTTCCTATTCCACTATTTTTGGTATATGCATCATCATGTCTCAAACACATTAAGGATGGAACTTTTCCACTAGACAGTACATACTTAAATACTGTAGTTGCTGCAGTACTTAACGTTCCTCCATTGGGATCAAAACCACCTAATTGCAAAATTCTTCGATCATTACAATATACGGTATCTTCTACCTTATCATCATATCCAGTATTATAGATATTTTCCTCATACCATCTTTCGACCATTACTTTAGCATTAGAATCAGCTTTGGAGTCGATTGTTCCAGCTGACAGTGATTCGCTGACAACATCTTCAATAGTTTTTCCATTTGTTAAAGTATAATAATAATGATAATTCACTCCACCTGTTAAGAAATATGAAACATAATACCTTATACTACTACATGTAGTTGTACCTGCAGTTCCACAAGTATAGTGATGAGTGGTATTTAGTGAATTACTAACATCGGTTATTGTGTAATTCGTTCCATCCCAAATAACACCATTTCCAAACTTTGAACCTGACTCATAAACTGCATTTGATACAGTATAAATTGGTGTTTTATATGTATATCCACCATATGCAAGTGAATCAGTCATACCACGACCAGAGAACGGAAACGCATTATTATCGACACCATCAATATTTAATGTTATTTGCCTATCAGTACCCGCCACTGGTTCACAGGCTGGCGAAGCAGTAGTTCCTGTATTTTCACCATTATAAATCATTTTAATGCCACCGGTATCAGTTGTTCTCATAATTTGCCAACATTTTCCTGCAAAATAAACATTATTATCTTCAACTGGACCACGATAATACAAAATTGGATAGGCATTTTGCGCTGTTTCAGATAGTATATATATTCCTAGTCCATTATCTACTATGCCATCATCATCACTATCACCTGAAATATTATTCCAGTCAATTCCTGTGACATTTGCGACATTAACACTTGCGATATTATCAATAATAGCCCTTGTACGCATGATATCATCCAATGATTCCTCTACCCATATTCCCTCATTGGCCTCAATCCTTATTTGGAAACTAATCCCTGATGATGACATACTATTCCATTCAGAGGTTTTTAGAATGGTTCTTCCATTAGCCCATTCATTGGTTGTTCCCATATTATCAGATTCACTTCCATCATAAGTATCGGATACACCAATTAAAGCATCATTAATATAGGCTTTGATAGTAATTTTCCCATTAATCCCTTCTGTTGTTCCAATTGTCGTATTAGGCTTTATATATCCAACCAATAAATCTTGATTTCCCAACAATACACCACCAACAAGTTTTTTATATATTGTAGTATTCTTTGCTTCTCTTGTTGTAAAATAAGTATTACTTTCAGTGCCTAAGTTTGTTACTTCAAGATCTATGCCAAGTGGAATTCGCTTTCCTGATTCAGTTGTAATATTAGTATTTACACTAGATATTAAATATTCAATTCCTTCATTATAATCAGTATCACCAACAATGTTTACTTCAACTATTCCAACATTATTGGTATCAGCAGCAACTTCACTGGTAGCGATTGGAAAAACATTTTGTAAACTAATAGTATTATTCTGACTTGAAGTAAACGCTATTCTTCCTACATTTATTGTATTAGCACTACCTGTTCTTGTATAATTAAAAAAAGTATAAGTTACACCTAAAGTCAAACTTAGTAAACCTAAAACCATTAAAAATGTTACTAACATATTTCGTTTTTTCATATACTCTCCTACTATACTAGTATATATTATTTAGAAAATCTATGCAATTGTTTTTAATAAAAAAAGATGCTAATTAAACATCAATTTAATAGCATCTTTATAAATATTATAAACTTCTAATTTATACTCTGGACACTTTTTAACAAAATTATTCAATGTTACTCCCGTATTAGCTTCTAATATAAGTATTTCTTTTGTCTTTGTAACAATAATATCAATACTTGCAAAAGAAATATTTAATTTATTAGATACATCCAAGGCAAGCGCAGATAACTTATCTTTTAACTCATTTGAAATATCAAGTAATACCTCTCCACCATTTGATAAATTAAATTTAAAATCTAAATCAATTCTTTCGTTCACTTGTGGTATATAATCAGGATTATTATATTGCATTAAATAGTTTTTATTCTCGATTAATTCTTTAATAGTTTTTTTACCATCACCAACAATAAAAGGTTTTATCTTCCCAAATAATAATCGTACTTCGTTATTTAAAACAACAAGACGATATTCATTTTCAATATCATAATATGGTGAAAGCGATATTGAATATTCTTTTAAAAACAATTTATTGATTATATTAAACATTTCTTTTTCATCTGTAACTTTAAAAACTTCTTTTCCTGCATTACCGGTATTACCTTTAATAATTATTTCTTTATGATTTTTTATAAAGTAATCGAATACTTCATTTTTATCATAATCATTAAATAATATTTTTTGTTCAACAATAGGTAAATTCTTATATACTAATACATCATGAAATAATCCTTTATCATTCATTATTTCACCAACAGCATAACAATTATTATCAAAACGATATCCTGAAATATAATGCGCTATATTACCTTTTTCTAATATCTTTAACCAACCATCTGGAAAGATAGTTAATTTTATATCTAATTCCTTGCAAATATCTTTTAGTAAATTATTGAATTCATCCATTATTTATTTTCTTCTAATTCTTCCTCAATACGAATTAATTCATTATATTTGCACATACGATCCGTTCTTGATATAGAACCAGTTTTAATTTGACCTAAATTAAGTCCTACTGCTAAATGTGCAATAGTTGTATCTTCTGTTTCACCAGAACGATGCGAAATAATTGTTTTATAATTATATGCACGAGCAAGTTCAATAGTTTCTAAAGTTTCCGTAATTGTACCAATTTGATTTACTTTTAATAAAATAGCATTACCAGCATGAAGTTCAATACCCTTTTGCAAATATTCTTTATTAGTTACAAATAAGTCATCACCAACTAATTGAACTTTACTTCCAAGTTTTTCAGTAATCTTAGTAAATCCTTCCCAATCATTTTCATCAACAGGATCTTCAATAGAAATAATAGGATATCTTGTAGTTAATTCTTCATAATAACCAATTAATTCATCAGTAGTAAGGGTTCTATTTTCTCCTGATAGAACATATTTACCATCTTTATAGAATTCACTTGCTGCAACATCAATAGCCATTGATACATCAACACCAGGAGTATAACCAGCTTTAGTTATAGCTTCCATAATTAGTTTAAATCCTTCTTCATTCGAAGATAGATTAGGAGCAAAACCACCTTCATCACCAACACTTGTTGCAAGTCCACGTGCTTTTAAAATACTTTTTAAAGTATGAAATACTTCACTAGCTACACGCATAATTTCTTTAAATGATGATTGCATAGGAATAATCATATATTCTTGGAAATCTAATGAATTATCAGCATGTGCTCCCCCATTAATAATATTCATCATTGGTCTTGGTAGTTGCGTTCCTTCCCCAATATAACGATATAGTGGCTTCTTAGCATTTAAAGCAGCTGCCTTTAATGCTGCCAGACTAACACCTAAAATAGCATTAGCGCCAAGACGACTTTTGTTTTTGGTTCCATCAAGTTTAATCATGGCTTCATCAAGTGCTTTTTGATCTTCTACTTCCATCCCAATTACTAAATCACGTAATTCTGTATTAACGTTATTAACAGCTTTTAGAACACCTTTACCAAGATAACGTTCACCACCATCACGAAGTTCAAGAGCCTCTCTTGATCCTGTTGAAGCTCCACTTGGTACTTCAGCACGCCCCATAATTCCATTTTCTAGAATAACATCTACTTCTACAGTAGGATTACCACGAGAGTCTAGAATCTCTCTTGCTTTGACATTTTGAATTTTCATAATTCTTCTCCTTTTCTATTTATTTTTACTATCTATCTCCTGTAATTCAAAACGATATTCTTGAACCACAGTTGGATACTTTTCCTTATCTACCCTTGATGTAAACATATCTTTTGGCCTTACATAACATAATCCATCACCATATAGTTGTTGATATAAAACCATTTCTTCCCCTGTTTCACTATTTATAACAATATCTTTAACAAGATAATAATCACCTTTAAAGTGCTTATATACACGATTTTTAATTACTTTCATAATTTATTAACTAATTCTTTAAATTCACTTCCTCGTACTTCACACTCTTTATATTGATCCCATGAAGCAGAAGCTGGACTTAATAAAACTATATCTCCTTCTTCCATTATATTTATTATATCTTTAAAACCATCTTTTAAATATTCATGAATATATGTAGGAATATTTAAATCATCACCAAACATTCTAACTCTTTCACGACATTCACCAATACCTATAATGGCTTTAACATTTTTCATATAATCTTTTAAGTCATTAAAATCTTGTCCACGTTCTAATCCTCCTAAAATAATAATTGTAGGCTTAGAAAATGAAGATAAGGCAATTTGCGTACACTTAATATTAGTTGCTTCTGTATCATTATAAAAACGTACTTTATTATATTCTCTTACAAATTCAAGACGATGTTCAACACCTGTAAAATTGCTAATTACTTTTGCAATTACTGCATTAGAAACATTAAATTCTTTAGCAATACTAATCGCTCCTAAAATATTTTCTACATTATGTATTCCAGGTATTTTAATAATATCCGTATTTATTACTTTTTCATCATTATAATAAATAACATTATCATTTAAATAACAATTAGTTCTACTAGTACTTGAAAAATACTTTTTATGACTTTTAATATCTTTTAGTTCATCACAAGCTTCTTCATTATTTAAATTAATAATCGTAATATCATCTTCTTCTTGATTATAAAACATTTTAGCTTTCGTCTTTATATAATTTTCATAAGTACCTAAAAAATCAATATGGGCAGGACTAAAATTAGTAAGTAATCCTACATGTGGATGAAAATCTTTAATATTCACGCTTTGTTGAACAGATACTTCCATAACCACAATATCATCTTTTTTTAATTTATCTAAAATATTACATAGAGGATAGCCAATATTCCCTGCTAAATGTACTTTATTTCCAAATGCTTCATGCATAATTTCATATGTTAAAGTTGTAGTGGTTGTCTTACCATTCGTTCCTGTAATACCAATTAATGTTATATCTTCAGGTAATAACTTATAAGCAAGTTCTACTTCATTAATGACTGAAATATCAAGTTCATAAGCTTTTTTTACTAAAGGATGATCATCTCTTATACCAGGATTTTTAATTAAATAATCAAAACTTTTGTCTAATAGATTATCAGGATGACCACCTAATATTAATTTAACCCCAAGATTTTTTAATTCATTAATTGTTTCTTTATCATGACATGATTCATCTTTTAAATCATTAAGAATAACTTCATTACCTTTTTTTATTAATACTTTAGCGGCTGCTACCCCACTTCTTGCCATACCAAGTATTAATACTTTTTTATTTTCAAACATTATATCACCAAGAAATATTATATTATTTATTTTACAAAAAGTAAATTAATTATTACGATAAAATACTGAAAATATAATAATATGAATAAGAACAAATCTTACAAAATTATCCAGCGATTAATTTGAATATAATTATTACAGTAAAAAGGTGTAAAGTGTTGTCAACCGAGCTTTATTTACATGCTATTTTTGCCTTTTCAATAACTTTGTCATAATTTCTCCATTAAGTATATCTCAAAACTTTTGATGATTCTCTACCTTCTTCATCAATGTGTTTAATACTTTCAAAAGTAGTATTATTACTTATTTCTAAATTATTCATTTCTAATTCTTCCTATAAATGCAAAAAGAGCGTCCTCTCTTTGCAAACTAATAATGTAATATACATTACTGAGAGGTACGCCCTTATAAATATGTTTTATTAAACATAAGTCTGCGGAATAAATTTAACTAATAAAATAATCTATCATAATATCTTAGATGGTCAACAGTAATTGATTAATATTCTAAATTCATTATTGTACTAGCATAATTATAACAATATTAAATATTAACTATATAAACAGCTTAATTTATTGTCTCTAAAGTATGATTAAAATGTAGTTAATACCTCAAAAATTTAGTTACATCATAAAACATGATAATTGTTCATTTATTAATTAATTAAATTCATAATGTTTCCACCAGTACGCTTTATAATTCTCAATGTAATAATTATCAATTGATTTCAAAAAATCTTTTTTATAATCCTCACGATATTTTTCTATATTTATTCCTAATTCTTTTAATAATCCCAACTTGCTATTTGACAAAACATAAATAATAATATCATAATCATATTCTGATTGAAAACTTCTTATTAACTGAAAATCAATTATTTCAAAGCCATCACCATATAATAAATCAGCATAATCAATTATATCTTGTTCTATTCTTAAAGGTATACTATTTCTTTTATAAAATTCAGTATTTGAATCATATAATACTCCATTAGCACCTTTTTTAGTATATTCAAAGTAATATTTAGTTAATTCATGACTATTATATAAACAAATAAAGACATTTAAATAATTATAATCAGGGATTTTTTTAAAATTATACAATTTTGTTAACTCATTAAAAGCATTAGTAGCATTTACTAAATCATCCATGCCAATATTTTTTTCATCGCTTTGGGGTATTTCAATCATGTTTATTAATTTTCTTCCTTCGTCCCTTATAAATTTAACATTGTATTTATACCCTATTTTTTCTATTTGATGTGCTAGTAAATTTGTTAATACATCATAATAGTCACAGCCAGAAGATTCAACACTTCCCAAATGCGATCCATCAATACTAATAGGACTCATGCTGCTATGACAATTAAAAGTTATATTTCGCTCTTTATCACGCATAACAAAATAATTTGCGCCAGAATCATCTTTTTGAGTCGCTATAACTTCAGAACTTATTCCATATTCTGATTTTACCCATCTAACAATTTCTTTAGAATTTTTAACATGACCACAGCCTACCAAAAATAAAAACAAAAAAACAAAAAATAATCTTTTTTTCATATGAAATCATCCTTTATATTATTATTGTAACACATAATTCCTGCTTTTAATTAATTATTTTTTATTCTTTTTTCTTATATTAGAGTTAATAAGAATATATTAATTCTAATTTATAAAAAAGTAAATTAATAATTGCAAAGAAAAACATAAAATTTAAATTGTCCTTTTATATATAAACATCATATGATACAATTTA
>JAEEGL017126820.1_pt1 | contig 13599 bp, 14 predicted proteins | sample 9134231 | NCBI WGS metagenome assembly JAEEGL01 (sample SAMN16246548, study PRJNA631951) | gut metagenome | biome: gut microbiome; feature: rumen; material: fiber-attached | host: Bos | place: Iran: Karaj | collected 2018-10
ATTATTCCAGTATCTTCTTGGTGAATTAGGTTCCACCAAAATAGAAATGAAATCAACAGCAGAATACCACCACATGGAATTATCATTATTCCAAATAGCTCTAACTGGTTTATTATTAAAATATCTAATTGAGTGCTTTATCATAATTATATGATAACATATATATTTTCAGTTGTCCACAAATTGAGGACAACTTCTTTAATAAAATAAAAGGACTGACACATTAGATCAATCCTTTTTCTTTATTTTCTGATTTGAATGAAAAACTACTTCTTGAGTAAAGCTTTTAATTTATTTTTGCTTTTTGATAAATCACCAGTTAGTAATGGAATTAGTTTTTTAATTTCTTCAATGTCTTTGTCCCACCACTTAAGTTCTAAAAGAAGATCAATCGTTTCTTTATCAAATCTATATTTCTTAATAACAGCAGGGTTGCCAACGACGACAGAATAAGGTGGTACATCTTTGGATACGACTGCATTAGCGCCGATTATTGCACCATCACCAATATGGACACCTGGCAATATCGTAGCTTTTTGACCAATCCAGACATCATTTCCTACTACTGTATCACCACGATTTCCTCTGTCTCCAAATGGTCTAGATAGGCCTTTGAATTCATCAATGATTTCAAAAGGATAAGTGGTTAAACAATCAAGCATGTGATTAGCGCCATTCATCACAAATTCCACACCTCTTGCTATAGCAACAAACTTGCCAATGATTAATTTATCACCCATGAATTCATAATGATGAGTAACGTGTTTTTCAAATGATTCAGGTCCATCCTCAGAATCATCATAGTAAGAATAATCACCAGCTATAATATTTGGCCTAGTGATAACGCTGTTGATATAGCAAAATGACTTAAACTGAGAGTTTGGATATATTGGATTAAAATTATTGTCCATATTTTTCTTCCTTTAAAAGGATTGACAAAAGTCAATCCTATTTCAAACTTTTGGAGCTGGTGAGCGGATTTGAACCGCTGACCTACGCATTACGAGTGCGTTGCTCTACCGACTGAGCCACACCAGCATTAAGCAAAATGTATTATAGCAAAGCACATTTTTATTGTAAAGTGAATACCTTTTTAAAATATTTATATTTTTTATTGAATTTTTTTATTTTTTTTGTTGACTTTTGGCATATCTCGCATTAGAATATTAGCAAACATAGTGTTAGAGTGCTAACAAAATACAAATTAAATTGCTAGCAAATCGAAAAGGAAAATATGAGTAAAGAACTAAGTGAAAGAAAAAAGAGAATACTAAATGCCTTGGTTGAGATATATATTCAAACAGGTAATCCAGTTTCTAGTGGATATATTCAAGCAAAGTATTTGCCAGATGTTTCTCCAGCTACAATTAGATCCGAATTGAGTACACTTGAATCAATGGGATATATTGAACAACCTCATACATCTGCAGGTAGAATTCCTCTCCCAGCTGCATATAAGGTTTATGTTTCTAATATAGATAAGGCTCCTATGGCTCTAACAACAGTGGAAACACAAATGTTAAAGAATGAGTTCGAATCTAGAATAAACCAAGTAGAAGATATTTCTAAAGAAGCTGCAAAGGTTATCTCAGATATGACAAACTACACATCTATTTTCGTATCCAAGTCTCTTCCAGAAGTATTAATTGAAGAGATTAAGCTTGTAAAGCTTATGGGAAATAAGGTTGTAGTTATCATTGCAACAGATGGTGGAGTTATCGCAGATAAGACCATTACAGTTAAAGATTCAACAAAGGATACATACGTAGAAACTGCATCTCAATTACTAAATAGAGTTTTTGGAAATAAGCATTTATATGAAATTGAAAATATTTATGATGATATTTCAGATGAGATTGCAGAATTCAAAGATTTATTCGATGCAGTACTCGTAATCATCCAAAACTATCTTGCAACACAACAAGATAAGGTTGTAGTTGAAGGTGCACTTAAGATGTTAGATTATCCAGACTATGACGTATCTTCCGCAAAAGATGTATTATCTGTTTTAACAGATACAGAAAAGGTTCAAGAATTAGTATCTGTAGATAATGATATTGAATCAGATCTATCTGTTAAGGTTGGTAAAGAAGAAAGTGGTATGGATAACTGTTCTGTTGTTTCCGCATCATATAAGGTAAACGGAAAAGTTGTTGGACAAGCAAGCGTTGTAGGTCCAAACAGAATGGATTATAAAAAGGTATTCGATGTTCTTGAATATATGAAACACGCTCTAACAAGTATGTTATCAAATAATGGAGGCAATGATGAGCAATAAAAAACAAACAAATTCTAAGGCTAATACAAATGAAGAGACAAAAAAGACTAAAGCCGTAGAAGAAGGCGTAGACAAAGATACAATGTCTCCTGAGGATTATGTCAATTTCCTAGAAGAATCGCTAGGAAAGGCCCTTGCAGAAGCCGACGATTGTAAGAAACAGGCTCAAAGATTACAAGCAGAGTTCGAAAACTATAGAAAAAGAACAGAATCCTATGGCGCAGATATGAAAAAAATTGGAATCATAGCTGTTGTCGAAAAGATGATTGAAGTATTGGATAACTGCGATAGAGCAAGACAATATATCAAAGATCCAAATGCTTTAATGGGATTCAATATGATGGAGCAACAAATAATAATTGGATTAAAAACATTTGGCCTCGCTGAGTGCGATGTAAAGGTAGGAGATGAACTTGACGTTAAGTGTATGGAAGCTATCGAAAGAGAAAATAATCCAGAACTTGATGGAAAAGTTACAGAAGTAGTATCCAAAGGATACATGATAGATAATATCGTAGTCAGAGTTGCTAAAGTTAAAGTAGGCTATGTAGCCGAAAATAAATAAGTTTAATAAAAGGAGATATATACTATGGGAAAAATAATTGGAATCGACTTAGGAACAACAAACTCATGTGTAGCAGTAATGGAAGGAGGTAAACCAGTAGTTATTGCTAATGACAAAGGATTCAGAACAACACCATCTGTTGTCGGATTCAAAAAAGATGGAGAAAGACTAGTTGGATTGGATGCAAAACGTCAAGCTGTTGCAAATCCAGAACATACAGTCGCATCCATTAAACGTCATATGGGTGAAGATTATAAAGTAACAATTGATGGTAAATCATACACACCACCAGAAATTTCAGCAATGATTTTAACAAAGTTAAAAAATGATGCAGAAAAGTATCTTGGTGAAAAAGTAACTGAGGCTGTTATTACAGTTCCAGCATACTTTAGCGATTCTCAACGTCAAGCAACAAAAGACGCAGGTAAGATTGCAGGATTGGATGTAAAGCGTATTATTAACGAACCAACAGCTGCATCTCTTGCATACGGCGTAGATAAAGAAGAAAACAAGAACCAAAAGATCTTAGTTTACGATCTTGGTGGTGGTACATTCGATGTATCTATTCTTGAACTTGGTGATGGAGTATTCGAAGTATTAGCAACATCTGGTAACGTACACCTCGGTGGTGATGACTTCGATAACAAGATTGCAGATTATATCGTAGAAGAATTCAAGAAACAAGAAGGTATAGACTTATCTAAAGATAAGATGGCAATGCAACGTATTAAAGAAGCTGCAGAACAAGCTAAGATAGACTTATCTGGTGTAACAAAGACATCAATCAACCTTCCATTCATTACAATGAATGAAACTGGTCCAAAGCATATTGCAATGGATATAACACGTGCTAAATTTGATGACTTAACAGCAGACTTAGTACAAAAGACAGTTGGTCCAGTTAACCAAGCAATGTCAGATGCTGGCTTAAAGTTCAGCGATATCGCAAAAGTTGTATTCGTTGGTGGTTCAACTCGTATTCCAGCAGTTTATGATTGCGTAAAGAAATTAACAGGTAAAGAACCATATACAGGTATTAACCCAGATGAATGCGTTGCTATCGGTGCTGCAATTCAAGCAGGTGTTTTAGGTGGCGAAGTTAAAGATATGTTATTACTTGATGTAACTCCATTGTCATTAGGTATTGAAACATTGGGTGGAATTTGTACAGTTCTTATTGAAAGAAATACAACAATTCCAACATCTAAATCACAAATCTTCTCAACAGCAGCAGATAACCAACCAGCAGTTGATATTCACATTCTTCAAGGTGAAAGAAAATTTGCAAAAGATAATAAGACTTTAGGACGTTTCGAATTAACAGATATTCCACCAGCGCCAAGAGGAGTACCTCAAATTGAGGTAACATTCGATATCGACGCAAATGGTATCGTATCAGTTAAGGCTATGGATAAGAAAACAAATAAGTCTCAATCAATAACAATTTCTGCATCATCTAACCTTTCAAAGGAAGATATAGATAAAGCAGTAAAAGATGCTGAACAATATGCAGAAGAAGATCAAAAGAGAAAAGACTTAGTAGATTCTAAGAATGGTTGCGAAAACGTAATCCTTGCTATGGAAAAATTCTTATCTGAAAACGGAGACAAAGTTGAAGAAGCAGACCAAAATGCAATGAAGGATGCTATTAAGGATGCTAAAGAAAAACTTGAAAAAGCTGAGTCTAAAGAAGATGTAGATAAGATTGCACAAGACTTATCTAAGGTAACAGATCCAATCATGACAAAGTTCTATCAAGCAAATCCAGATGAACTTAAAAAGGCAGCAGAACAAGCTGGAATAAATCCAGATGATATGTCCAATCCAGGAGCAGGCCCACAAGATAATGGATCAAACCCAGATGAAGGTTGGAATTAATAACTAATTTAATATAATTAAATTAATTGGCTCAGGCTAACAAGCCTGGGCCATCAACAATATTATGGCAGACAAAGATTTATACGGAATATTGGGCTTACAAAAAGGTGCATCAGATGCAGAAATAAAATCTGCATACCGTAACCTTGCTAAAAAATATCACCCAGACTTATATTCAGGAAAACCAGAAGCTGAAAAGAAAGCTGCTGAAGAAAAATTCAAAGAGATAAACCACGCATATACAGTTTTATCAGATCCAGAAAAGAAACAAGTCTATGACACATATGGTTCTGAAGATGGTCCACAATTTGATCCAAATCAAGGTGGTGGATTCGGCGGATTTAGCGGTGGCATGAACTTTGATGATATCATTTCTAATATCTTTGGTGGATTCGGAGGTTTCGGTGGTGGTTCAAGATCACAAGCTAGAAATGCTCCTCAATCAGGTTCAGATATTGAAGTTAAACTCACAATTACTTTTGAAGAAGCAGCATTTGGTTGTAGAAAGACTATAAGAATTAAGAGAGTTGAAAATTGTCCAGATTGTAAAGGTACTGGTGCAAAGAATGGAACAAGCTTCAAAACTTGTACATCATGTAATGGCGCTGGTTATGTAAATCGTATTCAAAGAACACCTTTTGGTCAGATTCAAACTCAAGGAGTTTGCCCGAACTGTAAAGGAAAAGGTAAGATTGTTTTGGAACAATGTCCAAAATGTCATGGTCAAGGAAGAACTGAAGTATATAGAGATATTGAAGTTGTTATCCCAGCTGGCGTAGATAATGGACAACATAAGATAATGAGAAATGAAGGACATCATGGAATTAATGGTGGCCCAAAGGGAGATTTAATTGTTTATCTCAATGTTCAATCTCATAAATTCTTTAAGAGAAGAAATTCAGATATCATGATTGAAGTTCCAATTAATCCAGTAGATGCCGCATTAGGTGTAACAATGAAGATTCCAACACTTAATGGTACAACGGATGTAAAGATTCCAGAAGGAACACAATCTGGTGAGATTATTACAGTTAAAGGCAAAGGTATTAAGAAACTATCTTCAAACGGATATGGAGATTTATATGTAAAGGTTATCGTAGAAACTCCAAAGAATATATCTCGTGAACAAAAAGATTTGTTAAATAAACTAAAAGTTTCATTTGATAATAAACAATTCCCAATGAAGAAAAAATATGATGATGTAACCAAATGAAATATAGAAAAATAAGCGTTATTAGTAATAGATTTTCAGCAGATATTATTTCCCAAATAATGTTTGACTTAGGAGCCGACGGGGTCTCAATTGAGGATCCTGCCGACTTTTATGATTTAGTACAGTCTGAAAATGTTTGGGATTATGTTGAACAAAAAGATTTATTAAATCGTGAGGATATAGTTGTTATATCTATGTATGACAACGAAGATCCTGCTTTATTAGATACTTTAAAGGAAAAATTAGAAGAAATAAAACCTTATGGTTTTACGTACTCTGAAATTGTTAAAGGCGAAGTAGATTCAAACACTTGGGAAAACGAGTGGAAAAAGTATTATAAACCAATATCTTTTGATGGATTTACTGTAACTCCAATTTGGATAGACTATAAACCAAAAAATGGCGAAAAGGTCATAAAATTAGATCCTGGTTTGGCTTTTGGTACAGGTTCTCATCCAACAACAAAACTAGTTTTAGTCTACTTCAAAGACTTTACTGGAAAAGATGTAATTGATATAGGATGTGGTAGCGGTATTTTAGGTATTGCAGCATCTTATTTAGGCGCAAAATCTGTTTATATGTGTGATATAGATCCACAAGCAGTTCAATCTACAAAATCTAACCTCCTTTTAAATGATGTAGATTTATCTACAATTGAGGTTGAAGAAGCAGATTTACTAAAAACAGATAGAAAAGCAGACGTCATTGTATCTAACATGACTGCAGAAATTTTAAATAGACTAGCACCATTCATTATGGATCATCTAAATCCACATGGCGAAGTTATTATTTCTGGAATTCTTGCTGATAGAGTTGATGAAGTAATAAAAAATTATGAGGCAATTGGATTAACTTTAGTAGAAGTTCAATCCGAAACCGAATGGAAAGGACTTAAATTTATATGGAAATAAAGAGATTTTTTGTAACTCCAGATTGTTTGGTAGATAATAAAATTTATCTAACTGGGATGGCTTATAAACATCTTGGCTTAGTACTTCGTGCTAAAATTGGATATAAGGTAATTATCTGTTTAAATGATGGCAAAGAATACAATTGTACAATAGAAAAAATAGATTCTAACACTATAGTGTTAAATGTAGATAGTATAGTTGATGCAGATAAGAGAAATCATGAAGTAACACTCTTTGCTGCAATACTAAAAAATAGCAAATTAGATTATGTTGTACAAAAAGCAGTAGAACTCGGAGTTGCAAATTTTTATCCATTTATTTCTAATCGTTGTGCGGATAAAAAGTTTAATTTAGAAAGAGCAAGAGTAATTGCACTAGAGTCTGCTCAACAATGTGGTTCATCCTTTTTAACAAATATATATGAACCAATTACTTTTGATGAAGTTATTAAAAAACAAAAAGAATATGATACATCTTTAATTGCTTATGAATGTGAAAACAAAGATTCAATTAAAGATATTGATATAAAAGGCAATAATGTTGCCTTAATCGTAGGCCCTGAGGGCGGTTTTGAACAAAAAGAAGTTCAAGATATAGTAAATGCTGGATCTACATCAGTAACTCTTGGAAAACGAATTTTAAGAGCTGACACAGCAGGAATTGTGTTCCCAGCATTGGTTTTGAATCAAATAGGTGATTTAGATTATGAAGACTGATAAAAAGATATGTGTATTATCCTTGGGTTGCAAGGTTAATCAATATGACTCTGAAGGCATTATGGCTCGCTTTTCAAAGCTGGGCTTTACTGTTTCAGATACCTTATCTTTTGCAGATATTTATATAATAAATACTTGTGCGGTTACAAATGAGGCTGAACATAAATCCAGACAAATGATTTCGCGCGTAAAGAAATATAATAAAGACGCCAAAATCTATATTTGTGGATGTTCAACTCAAAATAATCCAGAACCGTTTAAACAAGATGGAGTTGTCTGCGTTTTGGGGACAACTGGAAAAACAACAACTCTTGTAGATAAAGTCCTTGAAGATATAGAAAATGAAGAATATGAAGTTAAAAACTTCATCTTATGCGAAGATTTAGCAATTTCTCGTGATTATGAAAATATAGATAGAACTTTATCCACAATGACAAGACATTATATTAAAGTTCAGGATGGTTGCGATAATTATTGCTCATATTGCTTGATTCCATACGTTAGAGGACATTGTAGGAGTCAAACAATAGAAAATGTCGTGGATGAATGTAAAAGAGCTGCAAAACTATCTCGTGAGCTCATAATTATAGGAATTAACCTATCTGCATATGGAATAGATATTAATTCATCTCTAAAAGACCTTATTATATCTTTAAAAGATATAGATGCAAGAATAAGACTTGGATCTCTTGAGGTAAATGTTATAAATAGAGAGTTTTTGGAAGCTACAAAATTATTAAAAGAGTTTTGTCCTCATTTCCATCTGTCTTTACAAAGCGGAGATGACGAAGTTCTTAAGAAAATGAACAGACACTATAAAACAGAACATTACTTTAATGCTGTTCAATTAATTCGTGAATATTATCCTAATGCAGCAATAACTACAGATATAATTGTTGGTTTCCCAACAGAAACAGATGAGCAATTCATTAATTCAATGAACTTTGCAAGAAAAGTTGAATTTGCAGATATTCATGTTTTCACATATTCAAAACGTGATGGAACAATCGCTGCAAAATATAAACAAATTAATGGCTCAATTAAAGATGATAGACAAAGACAAATGTCTAATCTAAAACAAGAATTAATTAATAACTATCTAGACAAACAGATAGGTAAAACATTATCATTTATACCAGAAACTAAAGAGAAAAATTACTGGGTTGGACATACAGATAACTATGTAAAAGTGTATTGTGAGAATGTTGAACGCGGTAATGAATATAAAGTAAAAATATTAGAAAAATATAATGATGGACTAATTGGAATATTGGAAAAATCATAAAATAGGAGAAAATTATATGGATAATTGTATTTTTTGTAAGATAATCAAAGGAGAAATTCCTTCAACAAAAGTCTATGAAGACGAAGATATGGTAATAATTAAAGATATTGCCCCACAAGCACCAATTCATCTTTTACTTTTACCTAAAGAACATTTTGCAAACATTATAGAAATGACAGATGAACAATCTTTAATAGTTGCTCGTTGTTTAAAGAAATTATCAACAATGGTAGACGATCTCGGACTTAAAAATGGTTTCAGATTAATCTCAAATAAAGGTAAGGATGCATGTCAAAGTGTAGAACATTTACACATTCATATCTTAGGTGGAGATCAATTATCAGATAAGATGGGTTAATTTTTAATTAAATTATTTGACAATTTATCTTATTTATTATAATTTATACATACATTACGCAAGTAAGGAGGTGAAAAAGAGATGTCAACAGTTAAGATTAATGAAAACGAATCATTAGAAAACGCTATTCGTAGATTCAAGAGAAAATGCGCACGTGATGGCATCATTGGTGACCTCCGTAAAAAGGAAGCTTATGAAAAACCTAGCGTAAAGCGTAAGAAGAAAGCAGAAGCAGCTAGAAAGAGAGCTTACAAGAATCAATAATAGTAATTAAAAGGGCATGTTGAAATATACATGCCTTTTTATCATGGGGGCATAGCTCAGTCGGTTAGAGCGCATGTTTCACATACATGAGGTCACCGGTTCGAATCCAGTTGTCCCCACCAAATAAGGATCAATATGTCAACAGTTAAAAGTGTAATTAAAAACGTTCATCAACCTAAAAATGGGCTACTTCCAATAGCAGTATTTGAGAAAATTCAATTAAAAGATACATCTCAAAATATAACTGTTAATTCTAATATTAAATCTAGTATAGATTTAGCTGTTGAATATTTGACAAGATTTTTAATTAAAAAAGATGTTGAATCAGCTTTTGAAACATCATTTAAGGGTGCAATGCTTTTAGGTGAAGAAAAGAAGGCAAAAGATTTGGCAAGAAAGATTACAGGATTAGACGATCAAACTATTATCGCAGCTCTAGATTTAGTTGCATATAATGTCGTAGTTACTAACTCAATTGTAGATTATAAACCAATTAATAGCTCAGATATAGACTATAACACTATAAGAGCTATCAAAGTAATGGTAACAAGAGCATATACATTCCTAACAAGATATGGCTCAAAAGTTATTTATAATCACTCTCTAGAAGGTGGATATTCAGATACTGTATTAGATGGTAATATTCCATTTGTAACATTTGAATCAATCCTTATGCTTTCATTTGGAGATAGCGATCCAACTGAGGAAGAAACACTAGAACTTTTAACCTATTATGTAATGGCAACAAAATCAATTTATCCTGCTTTACATACTTTAAAGTATGTATCTTTCTTTAATCCATTAACAAATACATTCTATAAATGTAATACTCCTTTGATATCATCTACTGCTGTAGAGATTGTTGAAAGTAAAATTTTAGCTTACGGACAAGGGGATTATAATGTTAAAACTGAAATCCCAGATTATCTATCTTATTCTGAGACAATGGATTATTTAGATATATCTGAGGATAAGCTTGCAAAACTCCTTAAAAAGAGATTGCTTGTTGCAACTCTATATCATGGAGATGAAAAAATATCTAAGATTGCTGTGGAAAACTATCTAAAAAATAAGAGACTCACCAATAAATTGATTTGGATTTTGTCTCTTTCATCTGTTGCAGCTGTAGTTATTTTAGTAGTCGTTTTGTTAGTTCTTAAATAATTAATCTACATAAATCTTAAAGAAATTGATAAGTTCTTCTGTTGTTTTGTGAGAAACATCAAGATCTGGAGTTAAAATTACATAAACATGTCCAACTCCTTTATCATTTTCTTTTTTATTTTCATAATAATAAAGTTCTGCAGTTAATCCGTTTTCTCTCATTTGGTTATATGCTAATATATTATCTTTCTTGAAAGGATCGCCTTTACATGTATTGAAAAATACTGGAGGGAAGGATGTAGACATATTATCTTGGAAATTACATACCTTATAAAGCTTAGATTTTTTGTAGTCTTTTCCATATAAATATTTCATGTAAAATGCTGGATATTTGCCTGGTCTTAAAACACCACAAGTAAATGCTGCAGCTTTAAATGACACCAAAGGTGTCGCTTCAAATAATTCTTGAAGTTCTTTATTTGAATTAACAGCTAAAACTAAATTGGTTAATGTTCCACCAGCACTGTCTCCAGTAATAAATAAATTGTTTAAATCAAAACCGTATTTATCTGCATTATCTTTAACCCATTTTAGCTCTTCAAATAAGTCTTGAACCATGTCTTTAAAAGTGAATTTTGGTGCAAGTCTGTAATTGCCAGATACAACTTTAAATCCATATTGGGCAAGAGTATTGTTATATAATTTGTTAATTTCTTTGTATCCGTAATAATATCCGCCACCATGAATATCTATAATTGTAGGGAGTGTGTCGTTAATTTTGTCTTTTGGCATATAAACATCTAATAAATGACATCTGTCTCCGTCATCAATGTATGGAATATCTATAATAGATTCTATATCATCAGGATACTTTGTATTGGATATACGTTCATTGTCACTTTTTTCAATAAACTTCCAAAATTTGTTAATTAATTTTTGTAAACACATAATTTTTCCCTCATTTATTATTATCACTATTATTATATTTATTGTGTTGTCAATATTCAATATTGTGATATACTAAAAATATGATTTTAAAAGTACACCATAAAGACGTAGTTTACTTCTTTGAAGTAGAAAAAGGAAATCTCTTTGATATCCTTCTTAAACAAGGCATCTTTTTAGCCTCTGATTGCTCAGGTAAGGGAACTTGTGGTAAATGTAAGGTCAAAATCTTAGAAGGCACTTTAGATTGTTCAGAAGATATTGTAGACGGCTATGCTAAAGCATGCCTTTCTCAAGTTGTTCAAGATGTTGAAATAGAAATAGGGGATGCAATGGTGTTTTTAAAGAATCCATCCTTTAATGGAAAAATAAATGTGCCAGTTTGTTCCGGCACATGTTCAACTTGTTCTTTGTCTTGTAAAAAGAATTAGAATCTCCTCCAAGCCTTTGGCATAAATAATAACAAGATTGGGAATAATTCCAAACGTCCTGCTAGCATATCAAATGCTAGTACTAATTTCGTTACCCAATGCATGTCAGCAAATACTCCAGGTCCATTATTGTTGAAACAACTTGCAACAGAAATAGATAAATCTAAGAATTCTTCGCCTGGTGTTAATAAAACAACAATTGCAAGAGAGAATATGTATATTAATACATATGTTAAGAAATAGTTACGAATTGAATGGCTAAGTTCAGTTTCAACCGGAGATCCAGACATTCTAATAGAAATAACTCTATTTGGGAATGCTGTTGTCTTAATTCCTCTAAATCCGCTCTTCATTAAAATAATGAAACGAGACATCTTTAAACCACCAGATGTGGAACCGCCTGAACCACCAATGAACATCATGCCAAGTAATAGAACCTTTGCAAATTCTGGCCATTCTAATAAGTTTTGGGTTGCATAACCAGTTGTAGACATTGTGGATATTACTTGGAATGAACCATATCTTATACATTCTGCAAATGTTGGATAGAAGTTGTAATAGAATAGGGTTAAACTAATTGCGAATGTGTTAACAACCATGAGTAGGAACATAACTCTAAGCTCTTCATCTTTAAGAACGTTCTTGATTCCGCCTTTAAGAATGATGAAGTATAAGTTAAAGTTAGCCATACATAAGAACATAAATACGCAAATTACTATTTCATAGTAAAGTCCAAATGCACCTATACTTGCTTGTCTTGTTGAGAAACCACCGGTTGCTGTTGTTGTTAAGGAGTGGAAGATACAATCAAAGAGAGTCATTTCTTGTTGTGCTCCTGTTCCAATTAAAGAACCGATGTATAAGAATAAGAACTCGCCAACTGTAAGTGTAATGTAAATTAAGTATAAAATTCTTGCATTAACTCTGGATTTAGAAACAAGCTTACCTTTAGATGGTCCTGGCATTTCTGCATTGAATATAGGGGATGACATTGATTCATCTTTACCAAGAAGTGCAGTAATAAGAACAACAATTCCCATACCACCTAACCATTGAGATAATCCTCTGAACATTTGAAGACTCATTGGGATTGAATCTGCGTTCAGTGCAAGAGAAGCGCCAGTTCCTGAGAATGCGGATGCAGATTCGAAGAATGCATCTGCAAAAGTCTCAATTCCTGGAATTCTATATATCATAAATGGTATAGCACCAACTATGGATGCAAATACCCATGAAACACCTAGGGTTACAAATCCAGTTTTTGCATTTAATTTTGTAATATCTATGTGTTTTGTAACATATCTAGCTATAAGATTAGAAAGGCCTATAACAGCAAGACAGAAAATCATGCCAGACCACATGTAAATAATTTGGTTGTCTTCATGATGTGCTATAGCAAGACAAAGAGAAATTAAGCATGCAATAGCAAGTAAGTCTGAAATAACACCAATAATTCTAATCGTAAGCTTATAATTCATACTAGTTCAATATATCGTTCAAATCATCAAAGAATTTTATTGTTGTTACAACAATAACAGTGTCTTTTGCTTTAATTACATCATTACCTGAAGGGAGGATGAATTCGTCATCTCTAATGATACCTGCAATTAAAACATTCTTCTTGAAGTCTATGTCTTTAATAGGAGTATTC
>JAEEGL017243955.1_pt1 | contig 13599 bp, 16 predicted proteins | sample 9134231 | NCBI WGS metagenome assembly JAEEGL01 (sample SAMN16246548, study PRJNA631951) | gut metagenome | biome: gut microbiome; feature: rumen; material: fiber-attached | host: Bos | place: Iran: Karaj | collected 2018-10
ATCTTTACCACTATATCATATATTTGTGCCAATGAAAAGGGCGGACACAAAATCTTGTGTCCGCCCGATATCAGGCAAAAAAAACCTCCGGAGTATTCCGGAGGCTTCTGGTATAAGCAGGTGAAGGGAATCGAACCATAAGAAGTACCTCAAAAATACAGTAAATGAAAGGAGTGTGACCATATCATCCTAAAAGGTACCCCCCAGGTGACCCCCAAACTATACCATTGTTCCTGACGATAAAACCGTCTTAAGCTTCTTGTCAAAAGTCACCACATTATATCCGCGAGATGACTGATAACCATACATGAGACAATCAACAAAATCAATCTTTGGAGATTTATCGTAGACCTCCAATGCCCTGAGGAGGACATCTCCATTAACTATAATGATCTCCTGACTGAGCTTTCTAAAGCATCCTATAATAGCACTTCTCGGAACAGAGTACACCCCTTCAAGTACATAACTCACTTCAGCAAGAACTTCCAGCGAAACCTGGCAATACTCAGTACGAATAATATGATCCACCTGTAAATACTGTTCTTCACTATCTCTGAGCAGATATCTTAAAACCGCATTTGCATCCAGAATGTTACTTCCCATGTTTCTTCACCATTGCTTCTGCCCAAGCTGTTTTCTCGGACTCAATGAGATCCACATTGGCATAATCATGCAAAATACCGCCTGCGGTTCCGATATCGGTATCATCAATCGGTATGATCATTACTTTTTGGTTAATTTTTAATGGTATATCTGTCCTTACGACTGTTCCATCATAATAACCTGTAATAGACATAACAAATATCCCTTCTCACCTTATCACATGCCGTGAATAAGCCATAATTTTCCTGGTAATTATATGATAACACTCCGATTACACGCATGCAATCGGAGTGAGAAATGAGCATTTATCAAGATGTTGGTATCCTAGTAGATCACACAATCATATACCAGTTAGAAATCCAGCATATTGTTCAGTTTAATTAACCACTCAAGGATCTTATCTTGAAGTCTGGTTATGAGTCTATCTTTCATGTTTGTCAATCGATCAGGCATATCCTTCGGTATTATCCGGTCAATAATGCTGTTCATATCCGGTTTATCCGGAACTATATTATCAACTATCCCATTTACATCCGGTATTCCCTCAGGAAGCACATTATCTATGCCTGAATTCGCCTGCACATCCTCAGTTATATCTCCACTATTAGGAGTGTTATCATCGCCACCTGATTCAGTGTCTTCGTAAGCATTCCCCATGTCATAATCAGCATTCAGATATCCGCCATAATCACCAAAATAGCCGGAGCCGTTATAATCCGGGTATACTTCTCTGATATCTACCAGATCATCGTCCTTTACACATATAGTGTCTCCTGCTACTACATCTATTGCTTCGGATCCATCAGCATAATCCACATGAACTGTCCCATCCTTGACTTCGACAGATGTAGCTTGCTTATCACTATCGTACTGGACTGTAAAGATGGTTCCCCTGACACTCATCACCGCGTTGGGAGTATCCACTTCAAACGAAGAATTCTTATTCAGTTTGTTATCAATTTTGACAAGAGTTCCACCATTTGTAAGGACGACACGAACCATGCCCTTGTTTTGTGTTCCGGTAGTTTTTATTGTAAATGAGGTATCTTCTTCAGCCACCAAATGCTTATCCGAATCAACCAGCATAATCAGCATAGAATTATGATTGGTCGAAACCTCATCATCAGAGTTTAATTGCATCCCCTCATAAATCTCTGTTTCTGTTTCCCGGCGAAACAAATCAACTGTCCCAGAGATAGACTCAACCTTTACGGTTCTGTACAGGTAGATTTCCTTTACAAAAAAGAATACAAGTATGGCAATAATAAGCAGAAACCACGGGAATCTCTTTTTTCTTTTACCACTATTTTTATAACTCATGCCTTTCTTTGTTGCATTCACAGTTCCGCTTTCAGCAGAAACAGGACATAGCATACGCCACCCATTAATCCACAATGATTATTTCACAAATCACTCCACTTTAGCACCACATTTTGCACAAAAGAGATTTCCCGGCTTTAGTTCTGCACCACATTGCCTGCATAACGAAACAGGACTGACAATTCGTTGCGGAACGAGATCCTGAGTATCATGGGATATTAAAGTCGGGGTTCTGTCCTCCGTCAATTTTCTTGTACCAGAAAATGCATCTATCCAGTATTTGATAAAATAATCAATTGTAGAATCTATTGGAGATTCAGAATCACCTGTGTCCCTCTCTGTTAGAATCCATTCACCATAAACAGATATAAAGGAAGAAGTAATAGTATCACTAAATTTCAATACAATAATATATCTATTAGTAGCTATTATCTCACTGTAATAAAAATACCCCTCACTAATAACAGATAATAAGGCCTGAATCATCTGTGGTGTAAGAAACGAACGGATTTCTTCAACTCCGTCTGTTTCAGAATAAATTTTGATATTATCATCAAACTGTTTATTTCCTGTTTTATAGTTAATAATACTATTTCCGATTTTTAATACATCTTTATCTTTAACGACAAACTCAACAGTCCCTTTTATCATCGGATTAGCATGTTCAAATATAAGCCCGCCAAATGCAACTTTTTCCGTTTTTTTATCCGGTCCTATATATTCACTATATTCCTTTCTTCCTATGTGAATAATTCTATCTCCTTCATAATGGGTGCCGGCTTCAGAAATATTAAATGCGGCAGTTGCACCATTAGACGCCAGTGTAACTAAGTTTGCTAAAACATGCAGATTTACACCACTTACTGCTTCTTTTAAAACACTGGAATAATAAAACTCAACTCCATTATAAGACGCGGCTATCTTCAATTCATTCGTCTCCGAAACAACTTCCAACCCAGAACCAGCTGACCGGATCACATCGTCAAGACGATCAACTAAAGCCGTATTAGAAAAACCATTTTGCTCATAAAACCAAGCCGGTACTCCATATGCGGACTTCACTCCTGCATCGTTTTCATACGAAAACCCCCTAAGATCAGTAAAGTTTTGACTGAGCGTTTCATATGTTTTATCTGACAGAATGTTCTTTTCCAGTTTTTTCGTATCATATTTATTCCCTACGATTCTTTTTATTCTTCCCTTACTCGTCCATCTTATATATATAAACAATGCAACAAATAACAAAAAAAGGATCCGGGTTATGGAAGTCTTCAGGGTCGATCTGTGTCCCCAAAATCGACTCCATAAGAAACTAACAATAAAAAGAGCAAGAACTATCTGCCTTATCACCCTCAGTATTTTCAATAAAGCAGCATTACCCTTTCCGTAAAGAATTGCATTGACCTGTTCATAAGAGTATTCCTGAAATCTGGGATAGAAGATATCAGGTTTAGTTATGCTCATCTCGCTTTTCCCCCCCACTAGTTTTTTCTAATCAATCAGACAAATCATAATGATTACAGTAATCCATTCCGCTCTGCGATAATCTTTCTATCAGCTTTATCCCGGAATCCTTTCGTAACATGAGGAAGTCCATTCTTGTCATAGTATTCTGAACCATGTGTAATCAGCAACACCAGTATAAACGCAAATAGAAAACTAGCAAAAACAACAGCAACTAAAAAAGCTAAGAGAAAAATAAAATCCCCAGTAGATAGCGCATTAACTATCATACCGAAACCAAGGCGCACAAAGATAATTACAAAAATTAACGCAACAAATAAAGAAATAGTAGCTCGTTCTTTTAACACTTCTTCTCCCTCCATTAGAACTAAACAAAATGACGCGGATAAGTTATCCCAATGACATAGCAACACCTCGTATGGCAGTTCCTAAATCACAATCTGTTAGATTTGCTTCCCTAAAAGTTTTGGAAACCCTGTCTCTATATGCAAGCGAAGATTCACTATCAACAAACATCTGATATATAGTACTGGGATTGGTCGTATAGCTTTTGCCAGGACATCTTTCAATATATCCTTCAATCCGGTTTTTTTCGGATAATAGCTGAGTCTCAATTTTTTTGTGTTCTTTTTTTCTCTTCAGATGAATTCTGCATAATAATATGCTAATGATAACTATGATTATCGAAACAAATATACCACCGAATCCATACTGTGCTGTCACGCCCAAAAGATTAATACCAAATATGATACCCATAATTCCTAATATCAGACATGTCAAACTGACTATGTTCGGTTGTTTTATGCTATCACTTTGCTCAATTAGAGATATGAGTTTATCAAATTCAGGTTTGAGTGGAGAATAATACTCAATCAGTCGATCATATTCATCTAAAACATTCTGAAGTTGTCTCTCCGTATCACCCTCTAACGAGTCTTTTGGGGTTAACGGAGCTCCACATTTTGTACAAAAGGCATTTCCATCTTGAATTTCATTTCCGCACTTAGAACAAAACATAAATCTCCTCCTATATCACCTGACCTATCAATCCCAGAATAATTTGGACATAAACGGGCACCATCATCCAAAAGAGATAATGGGCAGCGTTATTATGAACATGAAATAGCTTTGATGATAGAATTGGGCTGAAGAAAATCTCATCACCATCGCATATCTCTTCTTTTCCGAAAGTTTTAGCAGTAACCATTCCTATATGTCCGTCAGCTTTTATGAAACGTAATATATACTGATTAGTAAGTGTTTCTTCAGTACTTTCGTATAACTTTTGAGAACCATAATACGTTGTAGTAGTCGAAGTTTCTTGGTATAAAGTTTCGTCTAGAATAGTCACTGCTGAATGATTCCTGCATATCAGAAGAGAGCGGATAAACATAATCGGAACTGCTATGAAGGCAATAATGGCCCAAATAGCACCAATTATATATATAAGCTCAGTCAACCCGAAATCACTCCAATCGTTCGCAATACTCCCACCAATCTTACCTAAAAGGGAATCTGGATAATGAAAATACACAAGCATGCTTAGAATAAAAAAACAGTACATTAACAGGCCAGCAACAAACTGTCGGACCTTCTTTTGATCCTGAAAAGAGACTCCCAGCAGATTTATATGCGCAGATTCATATGTTTTTTTATGCTCACGATACCGACGTTTCAGCTCGTCAAATTGTTCTGTAGTAACCGGATTACAATAACGTAGATCATATACATCACCATCGCGATATTCATCTACATACGTCTCTATACCATCATCGTTAATTTGCTTTCCACATTTACCACAAAAAATCGCACCTTGTTCTATTTGTGCACCACAATACCTACAGTAAAGATCCGACATTTTTCCCCCTTTATGTTTTACCTGGATATCAATTCAAGAAATGAGCATTTTGTTTGTAGTTGCTAATCAAAAGCATTCAGTTCAACCCTTGCAATCCACGTACTTTATTAGCATATCGCATATTGCGCTCTCACGCAATGTTTTAGATTTTATACTCCTTACAATAATTGCATGGAGATGCAAATATATGGTCAATGAGAGTCGAGTTATTCAAGTTAGTGATGTTCTCATAGGAAATAACATAAAGCGATTTCGCGAAAACGCTGGATATAAGCAGGTTGATATAGTCAAAAAACTCCAACTCGATGGATATGATATCTCCATCTATTCATATAACAGAATAGAAAAGGGCACACAGAACCCTACTGTTAGCCTTTTACTACGCCTATGTGACTTGTTCTCATGTGATGTTAATGATCTCTTCGGTTTTCAAAAGCATTGATCCGATAACCTGCAAGGAGTTCGACAAGATTTGATTCAGATCAGAACGCCCTCAGTTCTTTCTTATACTTATAGAAAGTATTCCTTGCTATCCCGAGTAATTTGATACAATCGGCATCACTCAAGCTTCCACCAAAGTCTCTGCTATACTTCATTATCAGTTCTTTGGATATACTTGCCTTTTTAACATTCAGCCTATTACCGGGACGCTGTCCGATCTGCTTGCCGTTAATCCTTGCTGTCTCGATACCTTCCCGGGTTCGTTGACGAAGATCCTGTACCTCTTTTTCCGCCTGCTCAAATGCAATCCGTATCTGACGCTCAGCAAGTCTCCTGAAATAGTTATTCAATCCCTTGAATATCTCATCCTCTTCGGATCCGTTTAACTCAATCCGATCCTTGAGGTTTTCCTGATATATAGACGTATTTATATACTTTTCTTTGAGAAAAACAAGATTAATCCCGTTAGAATACAGTTGAAAATACGTATTGATGCCTTCATCAGCTGACCGACTCATCCTCGATACTGAATCAAATACGATTGTATCTCCGGAACGGACACGTTCAGACATTTTTGACCACTCTGGTCGAGATAATGTGGTGCCTGTATATGCTTCTTGTACGATAACAGCCTCGGGATAACTTGCTTTTATATTCCTAATCTGTCTGTCTATTGACTGCTGTGGTCGACTTATTCTTGCGTATCCATATACTATTGGTTTTCGTTCTTTCATAACAATCCTCCGCGTATAATAAATAACGATCATCACATCTGATATAGCATGGTGACATATATTTTCCAGAATATAGCATAGTTTTTGATACTATTCCGATCAACGTTATTATTGATACCATTCATCGTCTCGCCTATCTTGATTTACATCCTCTGTTGTATTGTCCATCTTCATAGAGCATTGCCTGCGCCAGATCCAGATTATCCTCTTCCAACGACTGATAATCCCGTTCAAGCTGTTGGCGTCGTATTTCCAGATTATCCAGTTCCGAAATGATCTTATTCTTTTCATCTTGCAGGCGTAGGATTCTCTTCCTTTGTTTATATTCTTTAGTATCCAGATGCTGAACAGCCGCAATCTTTGGATGCGATATATTCAACCCATGCTTAGTGCACAAGTTTTCAAGGTATTCCCGCTGTTTATGCTCCCATATTATCTGTGCTGTTTCTTTCATGGTTGCCCCCGGTTCGATTCCCATCTCCAAAAGCGCCTTTTTTAAAGCTGTTTGAGTCTCAGGGCCACGTTTTTGATGATGACAGACCGGAATATAGTCAATATGAACATGCGGGGTCGACCCTTCCTTCTCGTATACCGTTTCCTCGTCCGCTGCCTCATCAGCGTGAAAATATGCACCGATCATTATCAGATTGGGATTACGTTCAGACCATGAATTAAAGAATTCCTTTAGTATTTGTCGCGATGTTGCTACCGATGGATGATTCGTCATATTGCCGACTGAAACTATCATTTCGTATACCGGATGCTTCTGTTTATCATCACAAATCTTCCGGTAATAGTCCTTGATCCTACGCTCCGGGTGTCCAGACAATTCCTGAGAATAGTTATAATCAGCGATTGCTTCTCCAAACAATTCTGCATATACATCCTGCGGTCTGATATCCAGCCATGTTTCATAATAACCATCTCTGCGGATGTGCTTCTCTCTGTCCGTCACTTTTCTGTTGCGTCGGTTATGTTCTCGTCTCACCGTATGTCCGTTATGACATGATATGGTATACTCAACCATTTGTCCCTCCTTCCACGCCCGACTGCCTGCTTAGTATGAGCCCATAGGCTCATACCATTCGGCAACACGGGCGCTCCGGTCGCCACAACCGGTAACACAATACTCGATAATGGGTACCCCATATCGAATTGTGCCAGGGCATTGCCCTGGACCCGGGCTATCGTGGAACTATATCTGATCAGGTAATCTCCAGATCATAAGATAGTCCCAAGGTGTCCGACAGATCATCATCCGTATTCGATGATGACATATCAGACACAGACGATAGCCCCCAGCGTACAAGTAATTCATCCTTACGCTTATCTGCTTCATTCAAAAAGCGTATGTCTGACTTATTTGCCCGCTGTATTCTCTTTTGCTTAGCCTGTAATTGACGCAAAAGATTCATTTCTTCTGTCGACATAGTCTCATGATTCATAACAACTTCCTCCTTTAGTCCAATTCCAATTCATCTGACTCGAACCTTATGTGAGTATCGGGATCCCGTTCCTTCTCGTCCACACCGTTTGCCGTAGCTCCGTTTGGAGGAACATCCCCCTTCTTCATTTTCAGCTGAATATCATTTAGGATGAACGGAATCGTAGTCTCCTTAATGCTATGGAGTTTTCGGCTGTAATAGTCCGAATACTTGTTGATAATCCGAGCATATTTGGGATTGGTAAGATACAGCCCAGGATCAAAAATCTCCAGAGAACTATGCCCCTGTTGAATATCTTCACGATGTTTAATACAATCCACAGCAAGTTTTTTTACGTTATCCCTGTATTTATCTGGAGCATGCTTGGCCGCATATAAATAACGCCGACAAATGATAATCTTCTCCACAACATATAACCGGAAATCTGTATTAAACATATCGTAATCCTCCTCACATGATGATTGACCAACTGCTCATTGATGCATTATCAACTTATTAATTCCGACAGTATTAATGTTTTTTATTCAAAAAATTCTAGGTAAAGAAAATGAATTAATTAAATAATAGGAAATCATCCCGTCATCCGGGGATAATCTCGGAATAAATGCCACACTCGTCAAAGGCTCTCCGGAGCCATCTGTTCTTCGTATATCAATCATCTATGATTATTCCTGATGCCTGCATATCATCTCGCCAGCTCATTTCACGGATTTCTTCCGTGACCAAGATCATAATCATCCAGGTCTCCCCCGCTTGCTGCTCACCTCAGACACGAATGCCTCAACATATCCTGCGTACGTACCGCTATCCTCTGAAATTGCCCATGGTATATCTGTGCGTCATGATTCTGCTTCGTATCATCGTTTCCTGCGTAATACTGTCCACACATTCCGCTCAATCGCATACTATTTCGATTAATCTAAACCGCAAGGGGCAAGCGTTGTGCTCCGCACCCCATTGCAGTTGATATTCATCTTTATAGTTATATGCTCACGCAGAATAGGCTGCGGACATTCAATTACGGAGGAAAAAACATGATCCTAGAAGTAGAAAAAACAATCATAACTGACACCGAGATAACCATCGAGGGCAATTCCCTCGAAAATATCCTGGTAACAGACGATCTTTATGAGGATATGGAAGCAGATCCGGTAACATTCGTCTTCCCCAGAGCTCATGAGGACGGTGGAATACCGGCGATGAAATACCTCTATCGCGTGGTCACATCGCAGAAGAAATGCATGGGAGAAAAGAGCTTCGGCGAAATGATAGAGAAGCTGGCATCAGGACACTGCATCATATCTCTGAGTGAGAATTTCCTACAAAGATAACTCCAAACAGACAGGGCTCCTCCGGGAGCCTTTTTCTGTGTGTGACTGTATAGAGACACCCCTACACCCATTGGTGCTAAAGCACTTCCCGTTTCTCTATAACTCTTCCCTTAATAAAACAAGATCGGAAGCTTTTGTATGAACAATAGCAATAAAAAGCTTTTATGATTCCACAATATGTTCTCTGCCGCTGCCATCCGCTACAGTACTTCACTCTGTCCATAAATCAAGAATAAACTACGCGCCGGGCGTTCTTGATTTATCTCCATCATTCGTACTTATGCGTCTTGTGGCAGATGTCACAGAACACATTGTTTATCTCAACACATAGGAGGATTTAGAGATGAATCTAAGCACAGCAAAAAAAGTACTTGAAGAAAACGGAATCGAAGTAACTCAAATGGACACTCTCAAAGGAAGTTGCAGAGTATCCGGACTCAGTATCGGATCAGGATCTGTCAAACCAACGATCTACAATCATACTATTAAGGATATGGGAAAAGACCAGCTATTAGACTTTGTTCATAATATCCAATGCACGATACCGGATATCAATTTATCTATCCTGCTTGACCGGGAGTTTATTCTTGATAACTGTATAACCTGTATCCGGCATGAAACCGATGACAACACACATCTTAAGTGGATCGTATATGGAGACCTAGAGGAAATCATCAAAATCAATCTGGGAAACGACGCAAACGGATCACAAATGTCAGTCACAGTTACAAATGCCATGTTAGATAATACTGACATATCTGCAGATGAATTGCGAATCAAAGCACGTTCCAATCTCCGGAAGCACGTATGCATCCGTAGAATGAGTGATGTGCTAGGTGGGTTAATAGGAAGCACAGACGATAGTGCCATTACTCGTGAACCGGATGAATGCTTATATGTAGCGAGCGTCGATAACAATATCAACGGTGCCTCGGTCATGCTTCTGGATGATGTACTCTATGACTTCTGTATAGACAAAGGAATCAATTCTGTTTATATCATCCCTAGCTCATTGCATGAAGTGCTATTGTTTCCTGTGATCATGGATGAAGATACGATCAATAGCATGATCCGAGAGATCAACACTACCCAGCTTGATAATTGGGATATTCTTTCCGATCATCTGTACGTCTATTCCATATCATAAATCCTCCGGCTGTGCTAACGGCCATACGGGCATCCCATTCAATAGACTTCTGAATTCTGACAGTAAACATATATTATACCACATCGATTTTTTTCACAAAAAATAAATAATCGGCATAAAACGAGTCCAGAAATGCCGTAAAATCAGCCTTTCTTCTAGGAGGGTATCAAAAAACAAGGCAAAAATGCCTGTTTTTTATGCCCATAGAATTATTTATTTTTTTTCGGCTTTTCTCCAGGCGATATCGTGGGGATGAAAGGAGGCCCTGCAGGAATACCTGCCAGCACCCATAAACCGCGAAAAAGGAGAAAACAAATGAACGCAAAACTCGACATCAGCATAATTAAAAAACAGATTGATAATGCAACAACATCTCTCAAAGATGCAATCAAGAGAGGTTCCTCTCCTGATGTAATAACGACGCTCAGGAATGAGATCAAGTCCCTGAAAAAAGAATATGTACTCTCTGTTCATGTAACAAAAAATGGACAACCCAGAAAGCTCAATAGGCCTTCCAATTCAAACACGATCAAAGGATGGTATACAAGAGTTGCCGGCAAAAAGAGGAAAACAGCATCTTCAGAAGAAGGTCTAATCGAAAAGCTGTACGAATACTATACCGGCGAATCTGATGATCTAGAATTTAATACAGCTTTCCAGGAGTTTTTGAAATTCCTGGCCAACGATGCTAAAACCTCAAACGGCACAATATGTAAATACAGATCCAACTACAATAGATTTGTCAATGAAAGAATGCGAAACATGGACATTCGAGACGTATCAAAATCTTTTCTGAGAGAATACACAAATGAGTTGCTCAAAAACGAACACTTTACAACAAAAACCTTTAGTGAATACAAATCATTCTTTAACAACTTCTTTCTGTTTTGCGATGAGAAATATGAAGGCATCCTCAATCCTGCCTCAAATCTCAAGTCCTCAGATTACAAATCGCATCTGGTAGCACGCAAGAAAGGACCTGAAGAAAAGGCCCACAGCAGGAACGATATACAAACTCTCCAGAATGAGGCCTGGGCTCGGATAAATGCAAGCTTAGAGAAAAAGAAATACGACATATATCCCTTTGTGTTTCTGTTGTCTACAGAAACAGGGCCACGTTTGGGAGAGTTATTCTCACTAAAGATGGCTGATATCAAACTGTCCAAACACAGGCTCCACATCCACTCGCAACAGTGTTTTGACAGGACAACAAAAAAGACATATATTCTGGATTATACCCGTAACGAAAAGGGGATAGCCCAAGGCGGAAGATATGTGCCAATATCACCAGCGCTCGAAATAGTCCTCAGCAAACTTGCTGCCTACAAAAAAGAATTCGGTGTAGAGTCAGAATATGTTTTCCCAAAGATTAACGGAGACTACAGCATTAAAGCCAACTACGATAAATGGCTGACGAGATTCTGCAACAAATGCAAAGTACATCTGACCAACAATCATGCCGTCAGGATGTATTTCAATTCATATGTTCTGGAAGATCTCGAAGTCCCTGTCGCAGAAAAAGCCGCCATAATGGGGCACTCGGTCAGAGTTAATCTGGATTGTTATACACACCCCGACCATTCATACTGCGACAATACATATGAGAAGATGCTTAAAAAACACAACGAAAGAATGAACGAGCCCAATATAATACCATTCTTGGGCGATCCAATGCAAAAGGGTGCATAATTCAATAGTAAACTTATTATTTACGTGAGTATATTGTATAGATACTCCTAGGGCTCATTATTGGGGCCCTTTTACTATTTTCAGAGCTTCCAACATTGTTGAACTGATGGTATCCTTTATAAGGATGATATGGTCACAGCATTAATATGACCAAAAAACAGATTAGTACATTGAAAACCAAATATGTAATGAGTAAGCATGTCACTTCCGATGGGCAGCCTAGGATTATCAAGGAACCCACCGGCACGATCAAGGGATGGAGTACACGTGTATCGGGTAAACAACGTATCACGGCAAAAACCTATGATGGTCTCATCGATAAACTGTTTGTTTTCTATTACGGAGCCGATAGTCTTCCAACCATGAAATCCCTGTTCGACCAGGCGGTCGAGGAGAAACGCAAACTAAAGAGCTCTGGAACTTACCTGAAGTATAAGACGGACTATACAAGATTCATCACTCAGGAAATGGGCAGCATGCTTATTCAAGATGTCACATACCAGTATCTGAAGCAATACACCGTGGATATGGTCACGCGGATATGTCCCAAAAAAGAATCATTCAGGGCGTATAAGGGAGTGCTTAATCTCATATACAATTATGCCATCAGTAACGGAATAGTTGAGTTCAATATGGCAACCAAGCTCAATAATAAGGACTATTATCCCTTGTGTGATCAATCAAGTATAAACAAACCCAAAGCAATGAGTCCCCAACAGGTCAAGGGATTAACCGATATAATTACCAAGCGGATACTCAAAGCCGAGAGAGCAAACGATTATTATGCCACCGGATATATGTTTATAATGTCTACACTGACAGGTATGAGATCCGGAGAACTATGCTCACTCAAATGGTGTGATATATACGATTCCAGGATTCATATACACAGTCAGCAGATCAAGAATCGGCTCCTGGACATCTATGAGTATGTCCCGTGGACCAAGAACGAAAAGGGAATTTCAAAAGGCGGAAGATTCTTCCCTATCACTTCAGACATCCGCAATCTGCTTGACAGCATAAGGAGTGCACAGAATAATGCAGGCATACAGAGCGAATGGGTATTCTGTAATTCTGATGGCTCCTGGATCTTGTCTGACACATGCTACGGCAAATTCCTGATAAGATTGTGCAAGAGCAGTGGTTATATGCTGACCAACAATCATGCTATTCGAATGTATTTCAACTCATATGTTCTGATACCAGCCGGGATACCTGTTACCAATCGTGCAAAACTACTCGGACATTCTGTGGAAGTCAACCTGTCCAACTACAGTTTTGCAGACTATGACTACTGTGATAGAGTTCTGTTTTCCCTGGAAAACAAGCAGTAACCCCCTGGTAACCCCCAAATCACCTAAAAAGCATAAAAAAAGAAGCTCAAAAAACGCCGTGTTTTCAAGCTTCTATTGCCCAAATATGCAAAAAGCAGGTGAAGGGAATCGAACCCTCGTCACTAGCTTGGAAGGCTGGTGTTCTACCATTGAACCACACCTGCATGTCACTTTGCCTATTTTATAGAGGATTGCCTTGTTTGTCAAGGGTTATTTCGAGTGCATTAAGCAAG
>JAEEGL012143098.1_pt1 | contig 13598 bp, 10 predicted proteins | sample 9134231 | NCBI WGS metagenome assembly JAEEGL01 (sample SAMN16246548, study PRJNA631951) | gut metagenome | biome: gut microbiome; feature: rumen; material: fiber-attached | host: Bos | place: Iran: Karaj | collected 2018-10
GCATTGTCTGTGGTGTGGACATTTGTTGTTCACGGGCAGGACACAACGGGATACCGGTCTTTTTTCGGGCAGGAGTCGACAATGTGGAACTGCGTGTCTGCAGATATAGATTCCGAACCATGGAATCACCTTCTTCGTGTAGGTGGCGATACGATCATCGGGGATAAATTATATAAAAGAATAGAATATTCTTTCGTATTATGGGAATACGGCTACGATGAAGACAGGGATTCTACCTACGATTTTTACCTTAGAGAAGAACCTGTCGGAGGTAAATTGTGGTGTCGTCTCCATAATCGGGACAGTGAGTTTCTCATTGCCGACATGACGTTGTCGGTTGGAGACAGTTTCTATTTCTATGACAGGATTCACGGCCGCGACAGTGTACTTCGTGTTGTAAGAAGGATAGACACAATTGATTCAAGAAAAAAAATTGTGTTCTCTGATAGATTGTGTTTTGTCGAAGGTGTTGGTTGTACCAATTTGATTGATTACTCAGGAATATACTCTTACAGTGATTATTTTTATTATAGTGAGATAATTTGTTGCCATCATGACAACAACCTCATCTACCATTTTTCGTGGTGGAATCCAGAGTTGGATGTCGACTGCGTAATCCATGAAGTTGGGATTGACGCCCCTGAAGCACTTTCAGCATTCCGTCTTTATCCCAATCCTTGCAGAGATTGGATAAAGGTTGATGGCGAGGGGATTAAATCAATGCGCATTTACAATGCTCAGGGACTGCTAGAGAAATCGGAAACCAATAATAGCGGGATAATAAATGTCTCGGATCTCCCTGCGGGAGTTTATGTTCTTCGTATCTTTTCCAGAGATAGTATAATTGACAAAAAAATAATAAAACAATAAATATGAAAAAGATAGTTTTATTTTTTTTGATAATTAACCAGACAAATCTTATTTGGGGACAATTTGACAGCATCCATGAAAAATATTGGGATGATACTAGTCGTATGTATTATGGTTATATCGCTAATGGGAAGGTATTTACCCCCAAAGATACGCTTCGTGCATTAATTGTGTTTGTGAGTTATGGAGAACCTTATGATTCACAAGAAGTGGCGCATTGGCCTTCAAACTCAGATTTCCCAGACTGGGCAAACAATACATCGGAAAAACCATTTTATTCAACCTTTTTAGAATTCCCTGATAACAACAATGTCTATTCTGACACAAACAGGATGTCTGTTTCAAATTTTTACTTTCAAATGTCTCATGGGTCTTTCAAATTGATAGCGGATTATTACCCTAAAAGAGTTATTGTAAATGTGGATAAAAACGATCTATGGGGAGATATAAATCGTAAAGCATTGCAACAGATATACGATAGTGTTGAATGGAGTCGTTATGATAATAGAACAAATTCTCCTGTTTTTGATTATGATAACACGACATCGCAACCTGACAAAAAAATTGATTATGTCATTTTCTGTCATAGATTTTCATGGAATGACGATTTTAACAAGCCTTCGAATAAATTGACGAGCAAAGGGGCCAGTGGGGTTAGTACGACAATAGTGGATAGCATGGATGTAGGGGACGGATATTCTGTCACTAAGGATGGTTTTACATTTTTTACAGGAGGTGAAAATATTATTAGCACATTTACCCATGAGCTTGGGCATGAGCTTTATACGGGTCCACATTATTCGGGAGGGAATGGTGTCGTAGGGAAATTCTTTTATTTGCCAATAGCTGGTTGGGGAATGATGCATTTAGATTACAATTATGCATGCGCTACAGGTTGGGAGAGATATATTCTTGATTGGACACCTCAGATTATGGCTAATAATCAAGTATCAGATATCGAGAATGGCTCTGACTTATCAATTAATAGTGGCATATTTACACTTCGCGATTTTATCACAACAGGCGATGTAATCAGAATACGTGTACCCGCAGGTGACACAAATTATCAGTATCTTTGGTTGGAGAATCACCAATGTTTATCCACATTTGATGGTAACTTGCATGGAAATCATTTCTGTGACTCTCCAATAGATGAGTACAAACAGGGTTTAGTCGCTTATGTTGAGATTTATTCGCGCGTAAAAGTTCAAAATAGATTTAATTTGTACAAAGAAGGGAATGGGATTAGGTGGTTATCTCGCATGGGTGACTATGATTTTATTTATGGCGATACTATTCACCCGGCGGCAATATGTTCGAGTCCAACATTTCATTTTTATAGGAAAATGCAAAATGTTTTGGGGGGACAAAATGTTGGAGAACTAATTAGAGGCGATTTTGATGGAAATGGGAACATACTTTATAACGTAGGAATTGAACCTAATAATAATGCAGGCAATGAAACAGAAGAATTAATCCAAGTGGATCAGGAAGCTCCTACGGCAAAATATTATACAGGTACAGGTATGCAATTTCAAAAAGGAGACAAAGTGGGGATTGCACGAAATCCGTGTGTGAAAAATATCCCGCAATATAATTCTACGACATGTGTGATGGGTGATTATTACCTTAATGGTATATCTTTTGAAATATTAGACCAATATCCGGACGGCAGTATGAGGGTAAAAGTAAGACTCGACGATGTAGATATTGACAAGGACGTCCGTTGGGCAGCAGGTTCGATTGTCCTGACAGATATTACAGGTGATAGTCGTCCCGACGTCAATATCATGCCAGGAATCAAAATTGATATTGACAAAAGTGGCACACCGAACCGACACAAAAACCCTGCCAACCCTGGTCACACTCCTTCCACTATTGACGATTTCGTCACTCCCACCACCTTCACCTGCCGGAATGGATCTTATTTTAAGCAAGAAGAGGGTTCGATGGTCAATGTCAAAAATAATTCGACACTAGTGATAGAGGCGGGTGCCACTTACGAAATCAACGATCGAGCAGTGCTGAATGTCGAGGCTTCTGGCACGTTGGTTGTGCGCTCAGGGGCAACTTTGCGTGTGAAAGGTGCAGGGCATGTTGAGGTGAAAGACGGTGCCTATCTTTGCATCGAGAGCGGAGCCAATATTCTGCTAGACGATGTCCTGAGCATGATAAATTTACGTCCGGGCTCCGACATGGGAATCAATCCTGCTGGAAGTAGTGGATTGACCTGCAATTGCGCCTTACAAGGTAATATTCACGTTGTTGGTAATGGTCTTGTGAACAATGACTTCGCGGATGACCTCTGCATCCAGAACAAGGTTTTCTCTCATGACGTATACCTGTCGGGCGACCACATAATAGGTGGTTATGATGTATGTATAGATCCTCATGGTCCTGTACTTGTCACAAATGGTGCCCGAGTGATTTTCGACGGAGAAAATGGTACATACCTGAAAAACGGGTTCAGGGTAGATTTGGGCTCATCGCTGGAAGTTCGTTAGTTGCATCGTCCGCAGGAGACGAAGAAGCTGCTGGTGCAATAGATGCGATTTGTCCCTTTTTTGTCCTATGCAGGAACAGGTTGACACATTATGTGCCAACCTGCATCTGTATTAAGGTATAATGTGTGGTTGTCAGGTAGTTGGTGGCTGGTTGATTTCGGTGTTGATAACTATTTGTTCACAGGGGATTCCGGTTGTGAAAAATATAGTATTTTTACATTTGGAAAAGTATGCCGTAGATGCGGCGTAAATGGTTTGTTATCAGAAAAATAAATAAGCATAGCACAATGAAAAAGAGTGTCAAAGAATTGACCGAAGGCATGCAGCGTCTGTGTGCCATAGCGAACAGGATTGTCGCCCACGAAGGCGAGGTGAGTCGGATAGAAAGAGATTTGCTCCTCGAGGACCTGAGGAGGCTGTACGAGGTGGCGTTGCGTCTCGGGAATGAGGAATTAGGAATTAGGAATGAGGAATTGGCTGACGCGGTCGTGAAGAAGGAGAAGGAATCCGTGGTGGAGCCCGACGAGGAGATGCTGTCGTCGACGGTGATGGCTACGATGGCGGCGATGGGGGTGGCTGTGGAGAAAGAGGAAATGAAAAATGAGAAAGGAGAAATGGCTGCCGCGCAGCAGGAGACGCCGCAAGTGGTGGCTGTGGAGAAAGAGGAAATGAAAAATGAGAAAGGAGAAATGGCTGCCGCAAAGCAGGAGATGCCGCAGGTGGTGGCTGTGGAGAAAGAGGAAATGAAAAATGAGAAAGGAGAAATGGCTGCCGCGCAACAGGAGACGCCGCAGGTGGTGGAACCTGAGCCGGAACTTGTCCCTGAGCCAATTCTCGAACCGGAACCTGAACCGGTGGAGGTGCCGCAGATGGAAGAGATTGAGAACAACGGGAATAGTTTGCTGTTTGACGAGGTGATAATAGAGAATGAGGAGAAAGAAGAAAAAGGAGAAATGAGAAATGAGAAAGGAGAAATGGCAGACGCGGTTGTGGAACAGGAGAAACAGGTGGAGGTGAAGCCTGAGCCGAAGCCCGAACCAGAGCCAGAACCAAAACCAGAGCCGGTGCCAGAGTTGGAACACCATACGGCCGGGGCGCAGGCGTCGTTGCTCGACTACCTGAAACGACCGGTGGAGGAGAAGCCTACGGTGAAGACCTTGGGCGAGAAGGTGACCACGGGCACCCACAACCTGGGCGAGCAGCTGAACAGCAAGAAGGTCTCCGACCTGCGCACGGTAATCAACATCAACGACAAGTTCAGCTTTATGAGCGAGTTGTTCCACAACAATATGAAGGCATACAACGACTTTATCCTCAGGCTCAACGCCATCGACACGCGCGACGAGGCCCTGATGTGCGTCAACGAGGTGTCGGCACAGTACAAATGGGACGAAGGGTCGCTGGCAGTGCAGTCGTTCTACAAGGTGTTTGACAAGAAGTTTTAAATGTGTTAATGTGTTAATGTGTTAGTGTTATGGGAAAAGCGATATTGTTTTCGGCACCTTCGGGTTGCGGCAAGACCACCATCATCAAGGAACTGATGAATGTTGATAGGATGGACGTTGATACGTTGATAGGTTCTCGCAAAAACGTATCAACATATCAACATATCAACTTATCAACCCTATTGTCGTTCAGCATCTCGGCTACCTCGCGCGCGCCGCGCGGCGAGGAGCAGAACGGCAAGGACTACTACTTCCTCAGCCGCGAGGAATTCATGAGCCGTGTGGCGAAGGACGAGTTCCTGGAGTGGGAGGAGGTCTACAGTGGCACGTGCTACGGTACGCTGAAGAGCGAGATTGAGCGAATATGGCAGGCCGGCAAGGTGATAGTGTTCGACGTGGACGTCAACGGTGGTCGTAACATCAAGAAATATTTCGGCAAGGATGCGTTGAGCATCTTCGTTATGCCGCCGAGTGTGGAGGTGCTGGAGCAGCGTCTGCGCAGTCGCGGCACCGACAGCGAGGAGGCCATCGTGAAGCGTCTGGCCCGCAGCGCCGAGGAACTGAAGCAGGCACCGCAGTTCGATGTGACCATTGTCAACGACGACCTCCAGCGTGCCGTCGAGGAAACCCGTCAAGTGATAGAAAGATTCATCAATGAGTAGTAGAAATCGACTGATAGGACTGCTGGAGAAGTACGACTACGTGGTGGTCTTCCTCCTGTTGGTGGTGGTGAGCGTGATACTGATGTCGCGCACCAGCTATTACCAAAGCTCGAAGATTCTGGCATGGACCAACTCGGTGGCCGGCGGCTGGTATCAGGGAGTACACAGCGTTGGCGGCTACTTCGACCTCAAGGGAGAGAACGACCGTCTGGCCGCCGAGAATGCGCGGCTGAAGGAGCAGCTTGCCTCGTCGTATATCAGCTATAGCGACAGCGTGTTTACGGTGAACGACACCGTCTATCACCAGCGCTACAACTACACCGAGGCGCGGGTCATCAAGAACTCGTGGAGCCAGCAGAACAACTATATCATGATTAACAAAGGGCGCCGTCACGGCATCAAACCTGACCAGGCGGTCATCTCGCCCGAGGGCATTGTGGGTGTGGTGATGTCGGTGTCGAAGAACTTCGCCACCATCATGCCTGTGTTGCACAGCGACAGCCGCAATAGCGTGAAAGCTGCGCGTACGGGTATCAGCGGTTCGCTGGTGTGGGACGGCAAGGACTATCGCTACGCGCAGGTGACGGACATGCCGGTGGCCTACCAGTTCAACGATGGCGACACCATCGTTACCACAGGTCTGGCCAACGACTTCCCCGAAGGGGTGCCGGTGGGCTATGTGGTGGAGGCCGTCCCGCTGTCGGGCAGCGGCTTCTATCGCGTGAAGATACGGCTGGCCACCGAGTTCAACAAACTCGACCATGTGTACATCATCAACAACCGCTTCCGCGAGGAGCAGGAGAAACTAATGGAAAACACTGTTACAAATGAAAATAATTAAGATTATGTCAAAAGGGTCTAAAAGTCTAAAAGTCAAAAAGTCCTTTTTTGCGGGGCTGGTGGCTTTGATGTTTTTAATGGGCGGTAGCGCGCAGGCGCAGCTGCTCTACAAGATTTCGGGCAAGGGGCTGGACAAAGCCAGCTACATTGTGGGCACCTACCATCTGGCACCGGCGTCGTTTGCCGACAGCATCCCCGGTTTGCGTGCCGCTTTCGGCGCCACCGAGCAGGTGTGTGGCGAGGTAGATATGCTGGAGACCCTGAAGCCGGAGAATCTGGCCAAGATGCAGGAGGCGCAGATGCTTCCCGAAGGAAAGACTTTGTCGTCGCTCCTCACGCAGGAGCAGCTCGATCGCCTCAATGCGCTACTGCGCGAGGTGATGGGCATGGACCTTACGAATCCCGCCGTTGCGGAGCAGCTCGACAAGGTGACGCCCATGGCGATGGAGACCACGCTGACGTTGATGCTCTACATGAAAAACGTGGCGGCAATCAACCCTGCCGATATGATTGACTCCTACTTCCAGCGCGAGGCGATGAAAGAGGGCAAGGGCGTCGTCGGCTTCGAGACCTCCGACTTCCAGATGGACATCCTCTACGGTGCCCCGCTGGAGAAGCAGGTGGAGACCCTGATGTGCTTTGTGGACAACTACGAAGAGCAGGTGGAGATGGCCGACTTCATCACCACCGCCTATTTCGCCCAAAACCTGGAACAACTCGAGGAATTGAATCTGGAAGAGCAGGAAGGCGCCTGCGCCTCCAATCCCGAGGACAACGACAAACTGCTCTATGACCGCAATGTCAATTGGGTGAAGGCAATGCCCGGCATCATGAAAGAGAAGCCGACTTTCTTTGCCGTCGGCGCGTTCCACCTCTGCGGCGAGCGCGGTGTGCTGAAAATGCTCGAGGCCGAGGGTTACAAGATTGAGGCAGTTAAAAAATGAATATGAGAATCTGGAGAATAATCGGACGTTTCGTCCTGCTGATGGCGATACAGTTGGTGGTGCTCAACCATGTGTACCTGGGCGGCTATGTGATGCCGATGCTGTATGTGCTGTTTGTCCTGATGCTGCCCACCGACATGGGACGCATCCCGATGCTGTTGACGGCCTTCGGCACGGGATTTTTGGTGGACGTGATGAACAACATGCTGGGCTTCCACGCGCTTGCCTGCACCCTGTTGGCCATGATGCGCATCCTGTTCGCTGACCGCATCCTGACGCGCGGAGAGCCTGTGACCATCGAGGTGCCGAGCATCTATACCGTCACCCCACAGTATTTCATCAGTTACCTGATGCTGATGCTGGGAATGTTCTATTTGGTTTTCTTCACCGTTGAACTCTTCGGCTTCCGCAGTTTCGGCGGCGTGATTCTGGCCACGGTAGCTAGCACCGTGGTGACCACTTTGATGGCGGTGCTTTACCAGTACATCTTCCTAAGAAAGGAGACGGTATGAGAAAGATAGGGCTTATAGGACTCATAGGGCTTATAGGGCTTATGGGAGGTTGCGCTCAGGCGCAGACGGCCGTCGGGAAGTGGCGCTCGTGCCTCGACTATTCGGCGGCGAAGCATGTGGCCTATGCCGGCGACCGTGTTTATGCCGGTGTCAATGGCGGCGTGTTCTGCTACGACCTGGAGGACTATACCTTGACGACCATGAGCAAGGGCGACGGGCTGAACGACGTGGGGGTCGCCACGTTGGCCTACGATGCAGCCACGCGCTGCCTGGTGGTGGCCTACAACAACTCCAATATCGACATCGTGTGCGACAACCACACCTACAACCTCTCCGACATCAAGCGCAGCGAGATTTCGGGCGACAAGAATGTCTACCATATACGCTTCGCCGAGGGCAACGCCTATCTGGCCACGGGCTTCGGCGTGGTGGTGGTCGACCTGAAACGCATGGAGACCAAGGAGACCTGGTATCTGGGGAAGGGCGGTGTCTATACCCCTGTCTACGATATGGTCTTCATGGCCGACAGCCTTTATGCCGCCACCGGCGAGGGGTTGAAACGCCTTTCGCGTTCGGAACGGCATCCCGCCATCACCGACCGCTGGACGACCGACTCGTTGCTCACCGGCACCGTCTTCGAGCTGGCGGCAGCAGGAAAACATCTGCTTGCCGCCGTCTATACGGGCAATCCCGACAGCAATGTCGTCTATCAGAAGACCGACACAGGCTTTGTCGCGATGCATGTGGGCGAGGTGAATTCACTTCATGTCGCCAACGGCTATCTGACCATCTGCATGGATGGCGTTGTGAGAACCTACGACACCGCGCTTGTGTATTACGGAGAACGCAGCACCTATCAGTGGGGTGACCTTCGTCCCAACGATGCCGTATATGGAAAAGACGGCACCCTCTGGGTGGCGCATCCTTGGGCGGGCCTCATCGGCATCCATGCCGACGGCAAGGAGGAATACCACCAACCCGACGGCCCCGTCTCGGGCGACCATGTCTACCGCCTGGTTCCCTTCAATTACCGTATGATGCTCTGCCCCGGTGGCCACACCGAGACCTACGCCAGCGCGGGTATCACGCCCGACCTCCACACCGCTTATGGTCGCCAATGGTACCTGCTTGACCAAAGCAGCGGTTTGTTCGACGGCATGCACGACCTGATGGATGCCGCCGTCAATCCCCGCGATACCAACGAGACCGTCGTCGCCCTCTGGGGTTACGGATTGGCGTCGGTGCGCGGCAACAGCGTGAAGGCCATCTACGATGCCACCAATACCGACGGCGCGCTGGTGCCCTATACCTCGGGTTCCTACAGCCGTCTCAACACCGGAGCCGTGGGCTTCGACAGGAATGGTGACCTGTGGGTGCTTAATTCGCACAGCACCAATGCCCTCGCCGTGCGTCAAAGCAATGGCACTTGGAAGTCGTTCTCCACGATGGCCTTTGGCAACAACCTGGAGGTGGACAAGTTGCTCATCGACAGCGTCAATGGCTACAAATGGTTCCTTGGCCGCAACAATGTCGTCTATGTCCACGACGGGAAAAGCAAGATGGCGCGGGTGGACCCCAACCGCGGCAGCAAGCTTGAGACCAATACCGTCACAGCCCTTGTGCAGGACCAGAACGGAAGCCTGTGGCTGGGTACCAACAAAGGGCTTAAAGTCATCTACGATGGATACAAGGCGTTCCAAAACGGCGGCAACGGCGAGCTGTCGCCCGTCACGTGCAGCAACATCACCATCAGCAACGGCGACTTCTCCGAGTACCTGATGGCCTACGAGAGCATTACGGCCATTGCCGTCGATGGCGCCAACCGCAAGTGGGTGGGCACTGCCGCTGGCGGTCTCTACCAGCTTTCGGCCAATGGTATGGACCAGCTGGAGCATTTCACCGTAGCCAACAGCCCTCTCTTCTCCAACAAAATCATCGCCATCGGTATCAACGAGCGCACCGGCGAGGTGTATGTGGGTTCCGACCGCGGCGTGCAAGTCTACCGCGGCACCGCCACCTACGCCACCAGCCAGCCGCTGGATGAGGTCTACGCATTCCCCAACCCCGTGAAACCCGACTACGACGGCCCCATTGCCATCAAAGGCTTCACCCGCAACGGTATCGTCCACATCACCGATGCGTCGGGGCACACCGTCTATACCACCACCGCCAACGGTGGCCAGGCCATCTGGAACGGCCGCACCTTGCAAGGCGACAAGGTGTCCAGCGGTGTCTACTATGTCTTTGCCTCCGACAGCCAGGGCGAGAACCGCGCCGTCGCCAAAATCCTCGTGATACGATAACTATTATCTATTAACTATCATCTATTAACTAAAGAGATGCTTCTCTCCACCCCAGGCCTCGTTCTCCACACCACGCCTTACTCCGAAAGCTCCGTGGTGGCCAAGGTGTTCACACGCCAATTGGGCCTGCGTTCCTATATAATTAAAGGTGTACGCGGCCCGCGTGGCCGGGTGAAACAGAACCTGCTGCAACCGCTGTCGAGCCTCGATATGGTGGTATATAATAATGAAAAGACCGACCTCAACTATACCAAGGAACTCTCTCCGCGATGCCCCGACCAGTTGTCCGACCCTGTTGGCAATGCGCTGCGGTTCTTTATGACCGAGGTGCTCTACAAAGCCCTCCGCGAGGCCGAGCCTATGCCCGCCCTCTTCGACTATGTAGAAGGCATCACCTTTCACCTTTGGCTCCACAAGGTCGCCGACCATAGTTCACCTTTCACCTCTTACCTTCCCATCTCCTTTCTTCTTACTGTCGCCCGCCATCTGGGCATCGAGCCCTTGGACAACTACTGTCCACGCGAGCCTTATTTCTGCCTCGAGGAAGGCCGCTTCCTCTCGGCTCCCAACGAGACCACCCTCTCGCCCCACCTCTCCGAAATGTTACATGAATATCTGTCGACCTCTCAGCCACTCAGTCTCTCAGCCACTCAGCCACTCAAATCGCGTCGCGATTTGATTGACGCCCTTATCACCTACTTCCACCTCCACCTCAGCGGCTTCACTCATTTCCACAGTCACGAGATTTTACATACAATATTAAAATAACAAACACCATGAAAAAAACTTTTGCTTTAGTGGCTTTCGTTCTGATGCTCTGCGGCGTGCAGGCACAGCAAGCCTACTGGGTCTTCCTGACCGACAAGCAGGGTTCGACTTTCGACCCCTACACCTATTTCGATGCCAAAGCCATCGAGCGCTACCAGCAATGCGGCGCCGACCTCTACGACATCACCAACTATCCCGTCAGCGCGGCATACGAGCATGGCGTCAGCGCCCTCGCCACCGAGGAAATCGGTGCCAGCCGCTGGATGAACGCCATGGGCGTGATGGCCACCCCCGAGCAGATTGCCGCCATCGAGGCGCTGCCCTACGTCCTTCGTGTGCAGCCTATCGCCGCCAATGGACTCCAACTTGCATCAACCAATCAGACACTTAGTTGCTCGGTCACTCAGTCACCCGAAATACCCGGAATTTCCGACTATGCCACCGTCGAGGGTCCCCTCGAGGCACAGCTCGTCCGCATGGGCGGCAAGGCTTTCCGCGATAAAGGTATCGACGGCAAGGGCATTCGCATCGCTGTTTTCGACGGCGGCTTCCCGCAGGTCAATACTCACGACGCTTTCAAACACCTGCGCGACAACCACCAGATTCTCAAGACCTGGAACTTCTGCAACAAGAAAGAGAACGTCTATGGCTGGAATAGTCACGGCACCATGACCCTTAGCTGCATCGCCGGCCGCATGAACGGTGTCGACCTGGGTCTCGCCACCGGCGCCGAGTTCCTCTTGGCCCGCACCGAGGTTGAGGCCGAACCCTTCAAGGAGGAGGTCTGGTGGCAGATGGCTGTGGAATGGGCCGACAAGAATGGAGCCAACATCATCAGCTCGTCGCTCGGTTACGGCAAGGAACGCCACTATACCAAAGATATGGACGGCACCTCATACGTCGCCAAGGCCGGCAACCTCGCCGCCCGCAAGGGTATGCTTGTCTGCAACTCGGCCGGCAACGAGGGCGACGACAGTCAGTGGCGCACCATCATCACTCCCGCCGATGCCGACAGCGTGATGTGCGTGGGCGGCATCGAGAACAGCCTCACTGAGTACAACCGCATCTCCTTCTCCTCCTTCGGTCCCAGTGCCGACGGCCGACTGAAACCCAACGTCGTGGCCTTCGGCTATGCCCGTACCGCCAACGTGGGAAAGGACGACGCCTACCACTATGTTTACGGCACCTCCTTCTCCTGCCCGCTGGTGGCTGGCTTCGCCGCCTGTGCCTGGCAGGCATCGCCCGGCAAAACCGCCATGGAGATGTTCCGTGAGATAGAGCGGAGCGGCGACCTCTATCCTTACTATGACTACTCCTTCGGCTACGGTGTGCCTCAGGCTGATTATTTCACCGACTTTGCCAAGCATAACATTGAGCATGCTGCCACTTTCCGCTTTGAGGAGAAAGACGGCGAGGTCCTCGTCCGCCCGCTGGCTCCCATTACCTCCAAGACCATCTTCTATAAGGAACAGTCGGGCGACGGCCAGATCTATCGTTATGCCAAGCAGAGCTTTACCACGCTCGACACCACCGCTGCCCTCCACTTCGGACTCCAGCCCAACCGCACCCTCGTCGTCCATCTCGACGGCTTCACCAACTCCCACACCGGCAAGAACGCCACCGACAAATACTCCTTCGGCTATGTCAGCTCCGCCAACTCCTACTTGGCAGGCGAATACGAGTACTGCACCCCCGAGAAGAACCTTACCACCTCCCAGTGGGGCAGCAACAACACCTGGCGCTACAACCTCTACTTCGGTCTCGGCCTGCCCGTCAAGTTCCAGGATGCCGAGATGAATGCCAATGTCTGGTCGCCCAGCTTGAACCTCGGCGGGCGCGTCCTCCGTGCTTTCGGCAAGGCTTACTGCCTCGGTATGAGCCTTGATTTCAACTTCACCCGCTACCGTTTCAACGATGCCTCGGTCAACAAGCTTGAAACCGTTCTCGGTGTCAATCCTGACGCTTTCAAAAAGGTCTACACCCGTAGCCTTTACCACGGAGAGGTGGGTCTCGAGCTCTTCCAGCGTGTACGCCTCGTGCCCGGTGGCATCTGTGGCAACGGCCTCCATTGGGACCTCGGTGTCTACGGCAGCTACGGCAAAGCCGACTACACCCTCTCCGGCAAGACAACCGCTCCCGCTCCGGCGGGCGAGGTGTCGACCACCTATAGCGACATCGATGCCCTCAGCGCCTACGAGTGGAACTTCGGCGTTGTCACCCGCCTGGTCAACGACTGGTACGGCATCTACGCCCGCTATCGCCTCAACGGCATCGGCCAGGATGTCGCCGCCGACAAAGTCCTCCTGCCTCGCCTCACCGTCGGCCTCCAACTCCAGTTCTAAACCGTATCAATACCCAATCAAATCCCTACCAACACCCTATCAACTCCTACCATGGTCGGACTTGGGTCGGAGTTGGTACGGTGTTGGGTTGGAGTTGGCACTAATTATCAGTGAGTTGCAAATTTGGGTAAAATTTGCCGTCGGGAGTCGGGATTTTTTTGTATCTTTGCAACGTTGTACGTGTTGTGTTACAAGGGCGATGCGTACTTATAAGTGATTGATAAATAAAAATATAATACTATGACTTTAGAAGAATTTCAGAATGAATTGCGCCTCGGTATCCCCGACCCGCTGCCCGAACCCCAACCCTATGACCCTACGGTGAACCATGCTCCCAAGCGTAAGGACATCCTGACGCCCGCCGAGAAGAAGCTGGCTATCCGCAACGCCCTGCGCTACTTCCCCGCC
>JAEEGL013328585.1_pt1 | contig 13598 bp, 12 predicted proteins | sample 9134231 | NCBI WGS metagenome assembly JAEEGL01 (sample SAMN16246548, study PRJNA631951) | gut metagenome | biome: gut microbiome; feature: rumen; material: fiber-attached | host: Bos | place: Iran: Karaj | collected 2018-10
GCAACGCCCTTCCCGGTGTTCTCCATCAGGAACCTGTCGATGGCCGTCAGTGAATCGTTGAACAGCGATATGTGCCTCAGGCTGTCGACGCCGTCGGCATGCATCTTGGGGCCTCCGGAGAGGTACCACACCAGTTCCTTCCCAATGCGTCTGGTCGGGAACGACATGATCTCCGATGTGACCATGAATGACCTGACGGAGCCCTTCCCCATCCATATCGTCGGAAGATCCAGGTCGTGGACCACTGCGTAATCGAACATGGTCGCTGCCAGATCCGACTGCGGCATACCGTGCATGCGGCTGTTGTCGAACAGAAGCCTCAGCTCCATCATGCCGTCCTTGGAATCCATGTCAGAGTTGATGATCTCGCAGAGCCTGAGCTTCACGTATCCCCTGTCGGATTTTAGGCAGGTGCCGCGGGAGAGTTCGTCCCTCCAGTAGAGATAATAGGCCTTCTGCTGCCTGTCCATGACCGAATAGTCCGCGTTCCTGTGATCGCACTTGACGTATTCGCATTCCTCCCCGTGCCTGTCCTTGTACTCCTCGATCTGGGATAGAAGGTCCTGAACGTTGTATTCGTTCCTCTGTTCGTAGGGGTTGAACGCCATGTTTGTATCGGGAAGTGGAAGGGAGTCTTGGATTATAGTAATTGTCGAAAGAAATCTTGTCAGTATTCGTCAACAAAGGATTATATGTAAACACATGTTTTCACACTTGGATATATAATCCAAGTGATACTAATGAACAGTAAAGTGCTAACGATCGCTGTCGTCGCCATACTTGTGGCGGCAGGGGCCGCCGTGGCCTTTGTTGCTCTTGGCAACGGGGACTCTAAGCACAAGGTAAACATAGATGCTGGAAATCTTGTTTACGGAAATGCTAACAACGATCCGTACATCAACAACGATGATGTCAAATTCATACAGGACATCATCGATGAGAAGACGACTTGGGACAGTGCAAAGAACCCTCTCGCAGATGCGAACAATGACGGTTTCATTACACAGGCAGACATCGATCAGGTCAAGATGATCATTGACAACAAGAGCGGAAAGGTCTGGTACCAGACATATCTGGGATGGCCTATGGAGATAACCTACCCCCTTGTTGACAGGAACATATTCGTCAGTTACTGGCAGCAGGCAGAGGCAGCGGCCATCCTTGGAATCTGGGATGATGTCAAGGTTGCGAACGCCTATGTCACTCAGGTTAAGACGCACCAGTACGACCTTACGCACGTCGTAGAGGTCGAGAGCGTGTCCACCAACAACTGGTATGACACCACATTCACAACATTCGCCGATGAGGAGATCGATCTCATCATGGTCACACCCAACCAGAACAACTATGACAAGTGTAAGGCCGGTTACATGGACACTCACCCCAACTGTGAGATCATCCTTCTGTCCCACGTCGGAAACAACGCCATGTCCGCGATGCTCACTATGGGAATCCTGTTCAATAAGGAAGCTAGGGCAGAGGCCTACGCCGAGTATTGCTACGGTGCCATCGAGGACATCCAGGAGAGGCTCAATGGAGTGGAGAAGAAGAATGTCATGGTCACCATGACCACACCCAAGGGATCCAGGACCGCAGTATGTTGCGGTACCGCTTACGAGGGTTCCGTGAACCTCATCAGTCAGATCGCGAACGTCTATTCCGGAGATGCTCAGACCGCATACGGACAGACCGTCAAGGACCAGCTGTGGTACACTGAGGATGCCCAGGACAAGTGGGAGATCATCTTCATGAACTACTCCTCTATCGACTGGTTCACATGCGAGAGTCAGCAGCAGTTCAACGAGTACTTCGACAAGGTGGCGGCATTCTTCGAGGGAACGGAAGCATACAAGAACAACGGAATGTGCGCTATGCCTTACGTCTGCGGAGGATACGCAGCCTATGCGATGGCATACTACTGTGCCTGGTACTTCTACCCCAACCTGTTCACTGAGGCAGAAGCACAGAAGAACCTCCAGTACTGGTTCGACAACTTCTGCTGTCAGGAGAACACGTACTTCGGTGACAAGACCTACACCGCAGCTAATGCGTTCATCTACTACACCGGAGACAACTACACTACACCCGTCCAGAAGTATCAGAAGGAAAACGCCTGAAGATCAATGGACATAAACCTCTTCCAAACCTCTTACCTTGAAGACAGAGCCGATAGCATGGACGATTACGATCCCATTGAGACAGCCGTTGACAAATGGACTTCGGAGACACAAATCGAAGAGTACAGAGACAAGATCTCCGATTACCACAACTACATCCATTTCAAATGGCTATTCGTGATCGGTAGCGTCCTGTTAGCGATCATCTGTTCGATCTACGCATTGTCCATAGGTGCGGATTATGTCACGTTCACCGATGCCATGGAGGTCGTATGGAATCATCTGACCGGAAATCCCGGGGACATGGCTACCAACAAGGACGAGTATGCGGTATGGTTCATCAGGAGACCGTCAGTCTGCTGCGGTCTATTGGCGGGAGCAGGTCTTGCGGCTGCCGGAGCCGTCATGCAGAGCATACTGAGGAACCCCCTGGCGGATCCGTACACCACGGGCATCTCATCTGGAGCATCGTTCGGAGCATCATTGGCGATGGGGTTCGGGTTGTCCGTGGCATCCACAGCTTATGCCGTCGTGGCCAATGCGTTCATATTCGCCCTGATCCCGATGGCTGTGATCATCCTTGTTTCCAAGATCAAATCCGCCTCTCCGACCACCATGATCATGGCGGGTATTGCAGTCATGTACATCTTCAACGCCGCCACTACCTTGATCAAACTGTTCGTGGATCCCGAATCCCTGTCGGCGATTTACGCCTGGAGCGTCGGTTCCATAGATATCGCAGGAAAGGGGATAGCCGGATGGGATGCGGTGACTGCCATGTTCTTCTTCGTCGTCATCGGAACGACCGCCCTCATCCTCCTCTCACGTAAGTTAAACGTTGTGGCGACAGGTGATGAGAGTTCCAAGGCGCTGGGAGTCAATTCGGATCAGATAAGGATAATTTCTCTTCTCATCGTCTCATTCCTTGCGGCTGGTGTGGTTTCATTCACCGGTCTCATCGGATTCATCGGTCTGGTCTGTCCCCACATCGCAAGGATCTTTGTGGGATCGGACAACAGATATCTGATACCTGCCTCAGCCGCTTTCGGTGCGGCCCTGCTCATAATCTCAGACATCATCGGAAAGAGCATATTCTACCCGACGACCGTTCAGGTCGGCGTGATCACCGCATTCATCGGCGGTCCTCTGTTCCTGTACCTCATCGTAAGGCAGAAGAAGGAGGCCTGGTGACATGCAATTGCCGGAATTCCTCAGGGATGATATCGATAAGACTCCGCCAGATTTCAATTCGAAGCATATAATCGAAATGACCAATGTCACGTTCGGTTACAAGACTGATAAGACGATTCTCCATGATGTCTCATTCACAATAGACGAGCCCGAATTCGTATGCATAGTGGGACCTAACGGGGTCGGAAAATCCACTCTGATAAAGTGCATGAACGGTCTGTTGAAGCCGAGAAGCGGCATCGTCAAGATCTATGGAAAAGAGGTCAAGACGTATCCGCTGAAGGAGCTGGCGAAGATCGCAGGATATGTGCCAGTGAGGACCAACGATTTCAACGTGCTATCGGTTCTGGATACGGTACTGATAGGAAGGTATGCCCATCAATCATGGAAGACCAAACCGGAGGAGGTCGCCATGGCATACAAGGCCCTAGAGGCCTTGGAGATGCAGGATTATGCGATGGAGAGGTTCAATGACCTCTCCGCGGGACAGCATCAGAAAGTGTCGATAGCAAGAGGCCTTGTTCAGGAACCGAAGATCCTGATACTCGATGAACCCACGTCTAATCTCGACATAAGGCACCAGATATATGTCACGGCATTCCTGAAGAAGCTCTCAGCAAAGACGGGTATGACCATCATAATGATCAGCCATGACCTGAATCTGGCGGCCAAATTTGCCGATAAGGTCATCATGATGGAGACCCCGGGGAAGATCCACAGCATCGGTACTCCGTTGGAAGTATTCACCGAGGGGACAATCTCTGACGTGTACAACGTGAAATGCAAGATTGAGATGGATGAGGGTTCACCGCACATCGTGCTTCAGTATGTGAGGTAATCCGGTATTTGTTCCAGTAACGAGATGCTGTCTGTTCGTTACTGTAATATCATATGGAACCAACATCGTTACTATGATCTCCAGGAAGGTCGTCGTGGCAGTCGTGGCAGTCGCTCTGGCGCTCTGCGCAGTAGTGGTTATAGTAAATCCCTTCGGGGGCGGTTTGAACGCATCGTTCGTGATAATCCATACGAACGACACCCATTGCTTCTACGAGGGGGACGACCAGTTGAACTTCTCGACGGTCGCCGCACTGAGGGAGCAGTACTCCGAGGATAACGTTGTGTTCACGGTCGATGCCGGAGATTTCCTTCAGGGAACTCCTACGGGACCATGACTTAGGGGGAGGGCTCAGTCCAGATCATGAATACAGTCGGCTATGATATCGGCGTTCCTGGGAACCACGAGTTCGACTTCAGTTTCGATACCCTGCTGGAGAGGGTGGATCAGCTCAACTACCCGATCATCTGCTCCAACCTCGTTTATTCGGATACGGGTAAGAACGTGTTCACAGAATACATGGTTATAGAGAAGCAGGGAGTCAAGATCGGATTCTTCGGGCAACTCAGCGAAGAGACCCCGGTCAGTACCATGGCAGGTAACCTGGGCCCTTCCGAGGTCACCGATCCCGTGGATGCGGCGAAGCGCATGGCGAACATACTGAAGAAGGAGAAGGTGGACTGCATCGTTGCCATTTGTCACATGGGAGTGGTCAAGGAGGGCTACACGACATCCGATGAACTCTGCGCACAGGTCTCCGGAATCGACATCTGTATCGACAGCCACAGTCACACGGAGATGGAGGACGGGAAGGTCTGCGACGGGAGCATAGAGCTCGTCAAGAGCAATACCGCGATCGCCAGCACAGGGTGCAACCTGAAGAACGTGGGAGTGATCACTGTTGATGCGGGAAAGATCAGCGCCAAGCTGTACCGCGGACCGGCTCTGGAGTACAAGACCACCTCAGATGTCGTGAAACAGGTTGAGGACGAGGTTGACAGGAAGATGGCAGGTGTGGTCGGCCACACAGCGATCCTCCTGGACGGAGAGCGCAATAACGTCAGGAACAACGAGACGAACCTAGGAGACCTCATCACAGATGCAATGCGCCTGGCCACCGATTCTACTGTGGCGATAATCAACGGCGGTGGCATCCGTTCATCAATACAGGCCGGGGACATCACTTTAGGAGACGTATTCGATGTAATGCCGTTCCAGAATTTCACCTGCATTCTGAATGTGCCAGGTTCTGCTTTGTGGGATGAGATGGAGTTCTCGTTGGCCCTCAAAGGATCATCTAAGGGCGGATATCTGCAGTACTCGGGAATGACCGTGACCTATGATCCCAGTGCAGCCGATAACCAGAAGGTCAAGTCCATCAAGATCAACGGTGAGGAGATCGACAAGATTGCCACTTACAAGATTGCGACCATTGACTTCATTGCGACCGGAGGGGACGGCAACAGTTACCTTGTCGGATATCCGAAGCAGATAGACGCCACAGTGGAATCAATCTTCATCGACTATCTGGCGGAGATCGGGACGGTCACGGATTCGATGATAGAGGGTAACAGGCTCATAGAGGCTTGAGAACCTGCATCCGTAATCGGCGGTTACCGCTCGTGATGGCCCCAGGTCAGCACAAATTAATACGATTCCAGCGCTACTTCCCTGCATGAAGGTCGGATTCGACAACGACATGTACCTAAAGACCCAGTCCGAGAAAATCAGGGAACGCATCAAGCATTTCGGTGGCAAACTGTATCTCGAGTTCGGCGGCAAGCTTTTCGATGACTACCACGCATCCCGTGTCCTTCCCGGCTTCATGCCCGACAGTAAGATCAGGATGCTCATGGAGTTCGGACAGGATGCCGAGGCCATCATAGTCATCAACGCGGAGGACATTGTCAAGAAGAAGATCAGGAAGGACTTCAGCGTCGGATACGATTCGGAGGTCTTCAGACTCGTGGACATGTTCCTGGACAGGGGCATCGGGGTCTGCGGACTGGTCATCACGCATTTCAATGGGCAGGCGGAGGCCGAGGCGTTCCAGAGGAAGGCCGAGTCGAACGGCCTCAAGGTCTACAGGCACTATCTGATCGACGGATATCCGTCCAACGTCGACCTCATCGCATCGGACGACGGTTTCGGAAAGGACGAGTTCGTGCCAACCACCAAACCTTTGGTCGTCGTCACCGCCCCCGGACCCGGAAGCGGCAAGATGGCGGTGTGCCTCTCACAGCTCTACAACGAGAAGAAGAGGGGTGTCTCCGCAGGTTATGCCAAGTTCGAAACATTCCCCATCTGGAACATTCCCCTCAAGCACCCGGTCAACATCGCGTACGAGGCCGCTACGGTGGACCTCGCGGACGTCAACATGATCGACCCGTACCACCTGGAGGCGTACGGCGAGACGACCGTGAACTACAACAGGGACATCGAGATCTTCCCGGTGGTCAACGCCATCCTCGAGGGTGTCCTGGGAGCATCCCCGTACAAGTCCCCCACGGACATGGGGGTCAACATGGCGGGCAACTGTATCGTCGACGACGAGATCGTCAGGAAGGCCGCCAACTACGAGATCATCAGGCGTTACTTCTCCACACTGAGGGACCGCAGGGAGGGCAGGGCATCCGCCGAGACCCTTCTAAAGTCGGAGATCTACATGAAGAACGCCGGCATCACGCCGGAGTACAGGAAGACCGTGGAGACGGTCAGGCATGTCATGACCGAGACCGAGAGGCCGGTCGTCGCCGCTGAATTGGATGACGGCAGGATCGTGACCGGAAAGGCCACCCCTCTGACCACGGCTTCATCATCGCTACTGCTGAACATGCTCAAGGAGCTTGCCGGAATCGACGATTCCATCACCTTGATCTCCAAGGAGGTCATCGAATCCGTCCAGAGGCTCAAGGTCGACAACCTGGGATACAAGAACCCCCGCATGCACCTCGACGAGATGCTCGTCGCGCTGTCCATAATCGCAAGGACCGACAAGAACGCGGAGAAGGCATTCGCGATGCTCCCCAAGCTCAGGGGATGCGACGTCCACTCGTCCGTCATACTGTCCGCGGTCGACGAAGGGGTCTACAAGAAACTGGGGATGAGCACGTCCTCGGAGCCCGAGCACCAGACCAAGTGCCTGTTCCATGAGAGTTTCTAAGGATCCGGACCTCACCCCGTAAATATCACGAGGGCGATTGATTCATCATGGAAGCTAACTCCGAGGAATTCAAGAAGTTCATCCTGGAGAACAGGGAGATCATTGAGAGCATACTCAACGAGGGCAGGAAGGACACCGAGGAGGCCATAAAGCAGAAGGCCGACGAGGCGAAGGCGAAGGTCAAGGGCGTGAACGACGCCGTACTGAAGATCGTTGCCGACGACGAGGTCCAGCAGCACTTCCTCAAGGGATGCCTGGAGTTCCTTCACTTCTTCGAGGCCGTCATAGATGCGGCTCCCCTGTCGCCCGAGGTCAGGGAGGCCGTCGACAAGTTCGAGGAGACCAGGGATAAGACCATGCACAACGTGGTCGCCACGGGCGCCAAGGATAAGATCGAGAACATCAAGATCAACGTCAAGAAGAAAGACTGATCATTCCACCCTGTGCAGTTTCAGGTTGCTCTCCAGCTCTTCCATGGTGTAGCATTTGCACAGCTGCATCGCCAGGTCGCAGAACTTGTCATCGGTGCTTATCAGGCAGTTCTCCATCATGTAAGGCGACACATCCTTGTCGAACGCCCCCCAGTAAGTGGCCATGACGCAGTACTGGGCGAACATGCCCATCAGGAGTGCGGCGTCGCAGTCGCAGTGGTGGATGATGTCCGAGAGGTTGGTGTTGTTGAACGAGTTCATGTGATACTTCTTCACGATCTTGTCCGTATCCTTGATCTCGAAGCCGTCCAGGAGCTCCATCGTATCGTTGGTCACTCCGGGAAGGCATGTGAAACTGTCGTAGAGCACCCATATGACCGGTCTCCCCGCTTCCCTGAACATGTCTATGACCTTGTTCATGACGGGGGTGTGGGTCCTCGCCGACTCGAGCGTGGAATCCTTGGCGTTCACTATGAACTTCTTCTGCACATCGACTATCACAAGTGCCAGCTTCCTGTCGTTCTTGTCCACTGCTTTGGCGGCGTGTTCTGATGTCATGTTATCACTCAGCATTTGTTGTTCTTGATCATGTAATAGCAGATCGCATAGAGTACGATGATGTAGGCCGCCACGATTACGATGGAGATCGGGTCGACCGAGTAGTCCGGGAGCATTATGCCCCTGGTGAGTGCGCTGACGTGGGTCAGCGGCAGCGCGTAGATGATGTCCGCCGCGATCTCGGGCAGCGCACTGGAATCGAATAGGGTACCGCAGAGGAACGTCATCGGGACGATGACGATGCTGGAGAACAACGTCAGCTTCTGCGTCTTGTTGGTCAGCATCCCGGCCAGGAGCCCCAGCATCGAGAACAGCAGACTGGACATTATGATCAGGATGAATATCCACGGGCTGATGGCCACTGCGGGGGACAGGAGCCATCCCACGATCAGCAGGATGGTGCAGCTGATGAGCGCCCTCACGATCCCCTGTATGGTCTTGCCCAGTATGATCGAGGATATGTGGAGGGGGCAGAGCAGCAGCTCGTCGAAGCTCATGTAGAACAGCCTCTGCACCAGTATCTTCATGGACACGGTGCTGAACGTGGCCGACAGCGTAGTAAGGGCGATGATTCCCGGTACGATGTAGGTGACGTAGCCCTGGGGATCGTCCATGTTGCTTCCTACACCGAAACCGAATGCCAGCAGGTACAGGAGAGGGCCTACCAGCGATGACAGGAGCACCTCCACCATGTTCCCCTTCATGTACACCAGATCGCCCCAGGCGACCCTGTACGATTCGTCGAGGACGCTCATCAGAGGCCTCCTGTGAGTTTGAGGTACGCATCTTCCAGGGTGACCCTTCTGATGTTGAACAGCTTGTCCCCGAGGGTCTGGGTGAACGCCTTGGCATCGTCCAAGGATCCAAAGTACTCCACCACTCTCTTCCCGGTGTCGTTGCTGGTATCGACCGCGAATTTCCCGACCCTTTCCTTGAGTTCGTCTACCGTGCCGATGGCGACCAGTTTGCCGTGATCGATTATGGCCACCCTGTCGCAGAGGGACTCGGCCTCCTCGATGTAATGGGTGGTGAGGAATATGGTCGTCCCGCGGGAGTTCAGCATCCCGACCAGATCCCACAGCATGTGACGGGAACGGGTGTCCAGTCCTGCGGTGGGTTCGTCCAGGAGAAGGATCCTGGGATGGTGTATTATGGCGCATATGATCGAGGCCTTTCTTTTCCAGCCTCCTGACAGCTCGCCGACCTTCCTGTCCATGTAGTCTCCCAGCTCCAGGATGTCCGCCGTCTCGTTCACGAGACGGTCGATGTCCTTGGAGGGGATCTTGTGCATGATCGCGTGATGCTTGAGATTCTGCCTGACGGTCAGGTCCTTATCGAGGGAGATGTTCTGTTGCGACATTCCGATCAGTTTGCGGGCCTCGACGTAGTCCTTCCTGATATCGAAGCCTCCGACCTTGACAGAGCCAGACACGAATTTTTGGATCGTAGTGATGGTACGGATGGATGTGGTCTTCCCCGCTCCGTTGGGTCCGAGGAATCCGAAGATCTCGCCTTCCTTCACCTCGAATGTGATCCCGTCGACTGCGGTAAAATCGCCAAACTTCACGACGAGGTCCTTCACTTCCACAATGTTCTCCATCTCAGTTCCTCCCTTTCATCAGGATGTGTCTGCTGATCAGTACGAAGGCTACCATGTAGATGAATATGACCCCGAGGGATATCAGCGGGAAATCGGTTCCCAGTATGGCCGACCTTATGCAATCGGTGGAATGCGACAGGGGCAGTGCGTTCAGGATCCACTGTGCGAACTCCGGGAGGGCGTCCAGCGAGAATATGGTGCCCGACAGGAAGGTCATAGGGGTTATCACGAGTGTCGTGAACAGCGTGAGCGTCAGATGCGAGTTCGCGATCATACCGGCCACCACTCCGAGAAGTGAATACGTTATGCAGCATAGGATGATGACGGCGATGCTCACGATTGAAAGGTGCATGTCCGGGGTTATGGCCATCCCAACTGCGTACAGTATGATGCAGCTGATGATGCTCCTGACCATCCCCGCCCAGGTCTTCCCGAATATGATCGCCAGGGGGCTCATCGAGCATAGGAACAGCTCATCGAAGCTCTGGAAGTAGGTACGCTGGATCAGGATCTTCGTGGCCACGTTGTTGAAGCAGGAGGTCATGGTCGACATCGAGATGACTCCAGGGATCATGAACGCTATGTAATCAATACCATCCACAGTGGCCCCTGCACCGAAACCGTAGCCGAAGGCCACGATGTATAGGAGTGGTGTAACCAGGCAGGTCAGCAGGACGACTATGATGTTCCTCTTGATGAACATCATGTCGATCCATGCGACACGGAAGGAATCGGCGATAACGGTCATACCCTGTACTCGACCTCCTCCGTCGCCTTGACGTTGTCTCTTCCTGTCAGTTCAAGGAACACATCCTCCAGATTGGTCCCCCTCGTGGTGACCTGCATATCATCCGGCAGCGAGTCCCTGAATCTCTTGGCCTCCTCGAAGTCATGGAAGTAATGGTAGCTCTTCTCCCCGTTCTCCATGGTCTCGACGGCCCATTTGCCCAGGGATTCGCAGAGTTCCTCCGGTGTCCCCTGTGCGATGATTGTTCCATGATTCAATATGGCGAGCCTGTCGCAGAGTTCCTCGGCCTCATCCATGTAATGGGTGGTGAGGAAGATGGTTGTGCCCTTGTTGTTTAGTTCCCTGATGAGTTTCCAGAGCATGTGCCTGGACTGTGTGTCCAGTCCTGCGGTGGGTTCGTCGAGCACCAGTATCGACGGGTCGTGGACGAGGGCGCATACTATCGCAGCCCTCCTCTTCCAGCCTCCTGAGAGGTTTATCGCCATGCAATCCAGATAGGGTTCCAGGTCCATGGCTTTGATGAGCACATCCAGCCTTTCCTTGGCCAGTTTCTTCGGCATACGGTGGAGGATGGCATGGTACCAGATGTTCTCCCATACGGACACGTCCTTGTCCAGGGATATGTGCTGCTGAACGATCCCGATCTTATCCTTCAGGGGGTCGTCCAGGCCCTTGATGACATGTCCTTCGATCATGATCTCGCCGGATGTCGGCGGGGTGAGGGTGGTCATGACCCTGATGGTGGTGGTCTTTCCTGCACCGTTCGGTCCGAGGAAACCGAAGATCTCGCCGCGCCTGATCTCAACATCGACGTTGTCGACCGCAGTGAAATTGCCGAACTTCTTCGTTATCCCCTTTCCGCTGATTATGATGTCATCTGTCATTGAGACCCTCCAGTTCTCCCTCCAGGTCCTCGTAGAGGTCCTGCAGTCTCTGCTGCATCTCGTCCCCGGCGTCCCACATGTCGCGGTATATGGCCTCGAGGAGCCTCGAGACCACCTCCATCATCGCATACGGATTCGCCTCACGGAACCATTCCGCGTTCTCCTTGTTGAACAGGAAGTTCTCCGCTATGGATTTGTACTCCCAGCCTTCGATGATATCCGATGTCGCATCCCATCCGAAGACGTACTCTGTCATCTTGGATATCTCCTGGGCTCCCTTGAATCCGTGCGGCTTCAGCCCCTCGAACCATTTGGGGTTGTTGATCTTGCTGCGGAAGATGTAGCGCCCTTCCTCGTCTATGGTCTTGGTCTTCAGATTGGTGGTGTCCGCGGAGAATCCGATCATGGACATAGGTAGCGTACCCCTGACAGATCTGACCGCGGCGTTGAACCCTCCGAGATCCGTGTACACGTCGTCGTTGTCAAACATGTCGTATTCCCTGCTGACGCTGTTCTTCACCGTGACGTCCATGTTCATCAGCTTGTGCCTGAAGGCATCTGGTTTCCTTTCCCCGTACCTGCCGATTCCATAGGCGTATTCCCCGTAGTCGCGGTAGATCTTCCCGAGCTCATCCTGGTCCTTCCAATCGGACGTGCGGACGAGTATGTTGGTACCGGAACCGTATGTGCCAGGAGCATCACCGAATATACGGATCATCGCATCCTCCCTGGCCTGGTCCTCCGGCATTCCCTCCTCGATGGAGAGGACTATGTCCCTGCGGAGGTTGGCGAGGATGAAGTTCTCCTCCTCCGATTCGTCAAGGTTCGCGACGGTCTGCACGGCGCGGTCTATCATCCTGACCAGGTTGGGGAAGGTGTCCCTGAACAGACCGCTTATCCTGAGCGTGACGTCTATCCTCGGTCTCCCCAGTTCGGAGACGGGGATGACCTCCAGGTCCTTGACCCTGCCCGCGTACCCTGTCCATACAGGGCGTATCCCCAGGAGCCAGAGCACATATGCGGTGTCGTCACCGCCGGTCTTCATGGTGTCGGTGGCCCACATCACTATGCCGATGTTCTTCGGATAGCTGCCGTGCTCGTCGACGAACCTCTCCAGCATCTGGTCGGCCATCCTCTTCCCGATCTCCCAGCTGGAATGCCATGGGATGGAGTCGGGGTCTATGGAATAGAAGTTCCTGCCCGTAGGGAGGATCTGCGCCCTGCCCCTGGTCGGGCATCCCGACGGTCCGGGCTCTATGTAGTTGCCCTCCAGCGCGCTCATGACGCTGCCGACCTCGTCGCGCATCCTCATGAGGTTGGGATAGATGCTGGTGCAGAGGAACGATACCGTGGTGTCGATATCGTCGGAACCGAATCTCTTCACAAGTGCCAGACAGCGGCCCTCATCGAAACCTGCCTCGGCGAATTCCGAGATCAGTCCTTCCATCGTGGTCTCGACCTCCTCGAGGATCTGACCCTTCAGCTTTCCGGTCCTCTCGTCGATCCCGGAGGCGTTGTTCTGTATGTCCAGGATATCGTATCCCATGGATTCGCAGATCCCGCGGCGGAGCGAGGGGATATCGCCGTTGTCGACCCTGGTGAGGCTGTAGATGTCCTCTTCCAGTCTCTTGTCCTTCGGTACGTCCCCCAGGATGTGCAGGCCGTCCTTTATGAGATTCTCCTTGATGTCCACGACGTAATCGTAGAGGTCATCGATCCTGCCGTCCAGTTCCTCGTTCGAGCAGTCCGGTACGAGTCCGATGTCGTTGTACATCTCCATCTTGCCAAGGATCTCCCTGAGCTTCTCCCTGATCATGGAGACGTTCTCGTTCTGCCCCTGCGTCTTGGCCTGCATGTAGTTCTGGAGGGTCCCCTCCAGTTCCAGTATGTCATCGTATCCGCCGGCACGGGTCATGGTCGGTATCATGTGGTCGATGATGACGGCTGCGGCGCGTCTCTTCGCCTGGGTCCCCTCCCCCGGGTTCCCGATGATGTAAGGGTAGATGTCCGGGAGGGAGGTCATGATGTAGTCGGGGCAGCAGTCCTTTCCGAGGGCCACCGATTTTCC
>JAEEGL013918070.1_pt1 | contig 13598 bp, 8 predicted proteins | sample 9134231 | NCBI WGS metagenome assembly JAEEGL01 (sample SAMN16246548, study PRJNA631951) | gut metagenome | biome: gut microbiome; feature: rumen; material: fiber-attached | host: Bos | place: Iran: Karaj | collected 2018-10
CCGCTATGGAGGGATTGTTTGCCGGGTATATCAACGCAAGACTGGATGCATATCTGAAGATATTGAAAGAGATGCAGGATTAAGCGAAGCGTACTGTCAATACTTCGACTGTCATACATTCATGAAAAGCCGGGTTAACGCGTACAATTTTTATTTCTCGATGAAATTATATTTGTTAACATAGCTTTTCGGATAATGGATGGTATAGTATTGCAGATATGAAAAACTGTTTTAATGCATATCCGGTTTGAGAAATCAGTTTAGACTGCATGAGACAACCTCTGACCACTTATCTGACCCCAACCAGCGGCGGAGCAGACGGAAACAATGGAGAAAATGGGCTGAAAACCAGCCGAAAGTGCTCTAAAACGGCCGGAAAACGCCCAAAAACGGATAACGGAAGGCTCGTGGTTTGCTTGGGACGCAGAGGCCGTCGGTTCAAATCCGGCCACTCCGACTAAAACAGCCGGTATCGGGCAATAAGTAACCTGATACCGGCGCTTTTTTCGTGTCAAGTTTTTTTGTTAGCTTTTTCTGCAGCAATCGTTTTCTTTATTTCGGCGATCATTTCCGCAAGTTTTTTTCTCATTCTTCCCGGGTCTGTGCGTAAATGTTGAAACCCTTACGCTTTCCGTCAGGCATTCTTGGAGTGAACCGGCCTTCGTAAAGATGGTCGTTTATCATATAAACGCCGCCGGTACCAGGCTTGATCATTTATTTTTCCATAAAAAAAGAATTCAAGATTTTGCTTGTAACGCAAAAACTACGAGGGAAATGAATACTCATTCCCCAAAAAGCTGCGTAAAAACAATTTCCAACACCCCATTTTTATGCAATTTCATCTTGATGTCAACTCTATTTTGATGCATTATATTTAAGCCGAAAGAACGGAGGGCACGGATTTATATTAAGACGCAAAATATATAATGCACCCTTGCAGGTCGATTAGAGAGAATCCGGAAAACAGGTGCTCATTGATAAAATCGATCATTTCATATATAATATGATCGACATTGTAAAAAGCACACCTGCGCTGCCCGGGAGGTATGTAGTATGAAGAAACTGTTGACCATCGTTCTGTCGATCGCCATCGTATTGTCCCTTTTTGCCCTGTTCCCCTTCGCGGAACCGGCGGAGGCGGAGATCGAAGCCGTGGAGATCGCCAACGGAAGCACCGTCGGCACGAGACTCAGAGGCAATCTGACCTCCACCGGCGTATCTTTTTCCGCGACGTCCGGCTTTACCAAGATCGAATTCGTGCAGGCCTGGGGCTCGAATCCCTCGAACAAAACGGAAGTCGTGATGGAACTGTTCAATTTCAAAGACAGTTATGAAGAAACGGTGAAAGGCGAGCCGGTATATACCCGGACTTTCACGTCTGACCCCGCCGAGACTCCGGAGGCAAATGCCAGCGGCAACTTCGATCATATCACGTTCGATTTCGGGAAAGTAATGCCCGCCGGTGAATATTCGATGCGGTTAACGCTCACGTCCGGAGAAGACACGTACTTCGTGCCGCCGTCCGCCTCGGCAAAATACAAAACCACCGAGATCATGTACACGGATTTCGTGTTCAACTGCAAGATCTATTTCGTAAAAAAAGCCGAAGGCAGCTATTTCAAGAAGTTCGATATTGACGGCCTGCTGGATCTGCAGGAGTACGAATTGACCACCGGCCCCCGGGACAATAACGCCATGGAACTGGCCGACACAGAATTCGGCGTGAAGTTCGCGGTCCCCGAGGGCAAGAAGCTCTATTCCCTCACGATTCCCTGCTGTCCGACCTGGGGCAATAAAGACGGCGGCAGCGATATACTGGCGGAACTCTACCCGTGGAAGGGCGACTACGATAAATCTCAGGCCGAGAAGGTGCTGGTTTCAAAAGCGGTATACGATCACGTTGACGGCGACAACGTGCTGTTCCTGTTTGACGAACAGCTCCCCGCCGGAGAATATCTGGCGGTGTTCACGTCCATCGGCGATATGCGTATCGGCTTTTACGGCGGAGGCAAACTGACCGAAGGCGTCGAAGTATTCCGTGACGGCTGGGATACCGAATACACACCGCTCTTCAAGATCACACTTCTGGAAGATACGGAAGTCAAAGAAAAAGTATCAAGAGACCAGCTCACCGTTGACAGCGTCGATAAGGCAAATGTCGGGGGCAACGACGAATTGACTGAGATCGACCTTACAGATCTTACCGGAAAAGAGCTGCGGATCTGGGGCTGGTACGCGAGCAATATCTCTGTGCCCGTGTTCGGATATAAAATCGACGACGGCAATGTCGTTTACGGCGAATATGCCGTGGCGGCGGAAGACGGTGTAAAAGCGGCGGCGGAAGAAGCCACCGGTACGTCCGAATACGCGTCGAGGTATGAGATCCTCGTCCCGATATCTGACGGCAACCACACCGTGACCGCCTTTGTGCGGCTGTCAAACGGCGAAAGAGTGCTCTGGACTATAAAGTATAAGAACGGCCCCGAGGCGACCGAAGCACCTACTGCCGAGCCTACGGAAACCCCCACCGAAAAACCTACCGATGCCCCCGCGTCCACGGACAAGCCTGCCGATGATAAAACTGCTACCCGGAAGCCTTCCGAAAAAGACACAAAAGCCGGCGAAGGCGGTCTTCCCACGGGTGCCGTGATCGGTATCATTGCGGGAATACTGGTCGCCGCCGCCGTTGCGGTCATACTCATTTTCAAAAAAAAGAAATAAGTCCGGACCGAGGACAGAGGTTGATATGAACAAGAGACAAGAAACGGGAAACAAAAATGCCTGGCGCAGACAGTGCCGCGGCAGAAGACGGTTCTGGCTGCTGGGGCTGCTGGGAGTGCCGCTGGCGATCGCCGCCGCGTCCGGGACTTCCGAAGTATATGCCCGGTCTTCGGCCGCAGCATACAACACCGGCGGAAGCGCCACCTGGCTGGACGGGATCGACCCGGGCACCGGATCCCTCGGAACGCGGCTCAACGTGACCGGAGAGATCGTCGGGTTCATGTACGAGATGCGCACTGTAGGGCTGGACGAATGCGGGGCGAGATTGTCCATCTATCGGTGGAACAAGGATTTTGAGACCACCACGGGAGCGGAGCCGATCGCCACCAAGTTCATTGAGAAGATCAAAAACAACAGCACCTGCCAGCTCATGTTCGCGGACGATCCGCAGCCCGCGGGCGAATATCTGTTCCTGGTACACGAGACCTACGGAAACGTGGGCTGCCATTGCATCACGTGGGAAGATTACGAAGACAGATACGGCCTGTGCTACGAAAACGGAATGGAGAACAAGCTGAACCTCAAGCTGTCGATCGCCTTCTCCGGAGAAAAGCCCGAAAAACCGTTCAAGCCCTGTTACCCGCAGAGTTACGACGAGTATTACACGCCGCCGAAGGAATACGTCATTCCCGAAGACAGCCTTATATATACCCACGAAGTGCTGCCGGATACCTGGGTATTCACCGACGGTCTGGGGCGGGAATCGCTCACATATAAAGACGTGGGGCCGGTGAGAGAAGACCGGACGGTGGCAATGTTCTACTGGACCTGGAACATCAGCGGCGGTTCCCCCGCGGCCAACGCCCAGGCGGCCATAGATCAGTATCCCGAAGCGCAGAACGATTATTCCCACCCGGTCTGGCAGCCCGGCGCCCGGTATTTCTGGGACGAACCTATATACGGGTATTATCTGTCCAACGACGAATGGGTGATCCGCCGTCAGGGCGAGTTGCTGGCGAACGCCGGCGTGGACGCGATATTCACGGACAATACCAACAGCATCCGCACGTACCGGGAGCAGTATCTCGCGGTGTACGAGGCCTGGACGAAGGCAATGGCAGACGGTGTAAAAACGCCCAAAGTATCGTTCATGCTGCCCTTCAACGGCACGGCCAACGCATACATCCAGATGCGCTCGCTCTTCAACAATATCTATTCTAAAGAGCTGTACCAGCCCCTCTGGTTCTACTGGGACGGGAAGCCTATGCTGATGGCGCAGGTCTGGGGCATTGACCCGAGCGGCGACGTGGAACGGAACATGCTGGACTATTTCACGATCCGCAAAAATCTGCCGTACTACCTCATCGAGGACAAGATGGAGTACGGCGCCTGGGGCTGGCTTTCGATGTACCCGCAGGCAATATATTACAAGAACGCGGAAGACGAGAAAAAAGGCAGACCGGAACAGATCACGGTCGGCGTTGCCCAGAATCACAACTACGTGACACATAAACTGACGGCAATGAACGGCGAAAACGTTGCCGGCCGGTCCTACACGTCGGACCTCTCCCATATTGACGACCCCGACGGCAGGCTCTGGGGATACAACTTCGAGGAGCAGTTCGAGTACGCCTTAAAGGTTGACCCTAAGGTCATATTCATCACCGGCTGGAACGAGTGGAACGTTGGCCGCGAGCAGGAGTGGCAGGGCGTAAAAAACGCGTTCCCGGACGAATTTAACGCGGAGTTCAGCCGCGATCTGGAGCCTTCCCGCGGCGTGCTCAAGGACAATTACTACTACCAGCTGGTGAATTTCGTGCGCCGCTACAAAGGCGCACATCCGATACCGAGACCCGGTGCCGAAAAGACCATCACGCTGGGCGCCGGAGAAGCGCAGTGGGACAGCGTGGAGCCTTATTACGCGGCCTACATCGGCAATACCGGGGACCGCGACGCGCTGGGCTACGGCAACGTGAACTACACCGAGTTTTCCGGCCGCAACGACATCATCGGCGCGAAGATCTCCCGGGACAGCGAGTTTCTTTACTTCCATGTGGAATGTTACGACAACATAACGCCCTACACGGACAAACTCTGGATGAACCTGCTGATCGACTGCGACGCTGGTGAGAACGGCTGGAACACCTTCAATTACGTGGTGAACAAGTCTGCCGCTTCCGCGTCCACGGTGGTGCTGGAGCGGTTCACGGGCAGCGGATATGATTCGGAAAAAGTTGCCGACTGCGAGTATGAAGTTGACGGCCGGTTCATGACGGTGAAGATCCGCAAGACCGATCTGGGCTTTGACGGAGACAAATTCACGGTGAATTTCGCCTGGACGGACAACGTTCACGACGTTGACGACAAGGGAACCCGCACTGCCGACGGCAACTGCGTGTACAACACCTTCTCCGGCGACATAATGGAATTCTACGTGTCCGGCGACGTGGCCCCCGGAGGCCGATTCAAGTTCTGCTACGACACTACCGGCACGATCGCCACGGGCGAACAGGCCCGTAAAAATCGCCTCGCGTTACAGATAGGCGCCATAGCCGGCGCGGCGGCAGTCGGTATCGGCGCGGTGGCCGCGGCGGCGATCATCAAGAAGAAGCGCAGCAAGAACGTTTAGTTTATTCAGGAGCGTGCACAATGGACCATAAACTGTACGATGTCACCTGCGGCGGCGAAGGCAACCGCCTCCTCCCCTTTTTCTGGCTCCACGGCGACGATCAGGACAAATTTGCGTCGGAACTGGACAAAATAGAAGAGGCCGGCATCCGCGCCATCTGCCTGGAATCCCGGCCACATCCGGATTTTTGCGGCGACGGCTGGTGGGCGGATTGCGACATCATCATGGCCGAAGCAAAAAAACGCGGTATGAAAGTGTGGGTGCTGGACGACCGGCATTTTCCTACCGGCGTTGCCAACGGCATGGTGGCGAAGAAATACCCGGAGCGCAGAAAGTGGCACATGATTGAAAAGCACATTGACGTCATCGGGCCGCAGACCGGCGCGCTGATCGTGCACGGCGATGAAGAAAACGTGGTGGAAAAAGCCCGGAAACTGCTCGCCGCGGTGGCCTGCCGCAGAGACGGTCCCGAAGAAAAAATGACGCCGCCTGTTATCGATCTTACCGGAAATGTCGACGGCGATTTCCTTTACTGGGACGTGCCCGAAGGCTGCTGGCGGGTGTACCTGATATTCGTCAGCCGGGAAGGCACCGCGGGACATATGGCCGACTATATACATATGATCGATCCCGAGTCCGTGGACGTGCTGATCAACGAAGTCTACGAGCCCCATTTCGCTCATTACGGAGCGGAATTCGGCAAGACTTTCGCGGGCTTTTTCTCCGACGAACCGGCCCTGGGCAATTCATTTTTGCGGGGCGTGCCGGTGGGCGGCTACGATTACGCCATCGGCCTTCAGCTGCTGGCCCTTCCCTGGCGGGACGACATGCCGGAAATGTTTGAAGCCCGGCTGGGTCCCGACTGGAAACTGATGCTGCCGGGGCTCTGGCGGCCCCTCGAGGGCATCACCGCGAAAGTGCGGCTGGCGTACATGGATATTATGACGGGGCTGTACCGCGACTGCTTTGCCGGGCGGATCGGCAACTGGTGCCGGGCCCGGGGCGTAGAATATATAGGCCACGTGATCGAAGATATGAATTGCCACGGCCGTATGGGCATGGGCACAGGCCATTATTTCAGGGCGCTGGAGGGGCAGGATATGGCGGGGATCGACGTTGTCCTCCACCAGATCGAGCCGGGCAAGGCCCATTTCGACCACAACTCCCGGGCAGGCTACGGCAGCGTTGACAGCACCTTCTACCATTATATGCTGGGCAAGCTGGGGCCGTCGCTGGCGTACATGACGCCCCATATGAAAGGCCGTACGATGTGCGAGATATTCGGCGCTTACGGCTGGGCCGAGGGCGTTCCCATGATGAAGTGGCTGATCGACCACATGCTGGTACGGGGCGTCAATCATTTCGTGCCCCACGCCTTCGACACCCACTACCCGCTCAAAGATTGCCCGCCCCATTTCTATGCCCGGGGGAATAATCCCCAGTTCCGCGATTTTGCCGTCCTGATGCGCTACACCAACCGAATGAGCCACCTGCTCACGGACGGGCGGCTGGTACCCGACGCGGGCATTTTCTACCATGCCGAGGCCGAGTGGTCCGGCGACAACTACATGCTGTCAGAGCATCCCGCCAAAGCGCTGCTGGACGCCCAGCTGGATTACGTTTTTGTGCCCGCGGACGCGCTGGTAAATTCCAAACTGACCGAAAGCGGCGAGCTCGAACTGAGCCTGGCCGGAACATCCGGAGACGGGACTGACGGGCCGGAGGTCAACGGAAACGGCGAGCCCTGCGGCAAGCTCACCGTGCCCTGCCTGGTCTTGCCGGAAGCCGGAACGCTGCCGGACAACGTAATGAACAAGCTGCAGGAACTGGCGGAAACGGGCTTCCCCATCGCCTTCGTCAATTCGGTCACGAAGCGTTCGGACAACGGCCCCGCTGCCCTTCCTGAGACGGTCAAAGCACTCCCTCTCCCGGAACTCCCGAACTTCGTCCGGGGCGCTTCCCGGCGCGGCAATGTGGCCGTTTCCCCCGCGTTCCCGCTGCTGCGGGTATTCCGCTATGAACGGGGCGGCAACGTATATTTCATGGTGTTCAACGAAGACATGCGGCCTTTCAAAGGGACGTTGACGCTGCCCGTAAAACCGGGCGCAGCACCGGCTGCGAAGCTCGATCTTCTGTATATGAAATACTCAGCACTCCCGGCCGGCACAGACCGGGTGGAGCTGGAGCTTTCGCCCTACGAGTCATGCGTGCTGGCCTTCGGCGACGGCGTGATGAACGCGTTGGGATCGGACCACTCGCTGCTGACGCGTGCGAAAGCTGTTCCTGCTGAAGCCGCGGCCGGATCCGCCGCGGGAAGCCGAACGCTCCGGATTGACCGTTTTGATATTTCCCGCTGCGCCTCCGTGGACTATCCCGAATTCACCCGGATCGCGTCGAACAGCCCTCTGTTCGACATCACCGGGCCCGGACAGGATCAGCGGTTCTGCGGCTACATTCGCTACGAGGCGGAATTTCAGGCATTGCCCGGCGAAAGCGTTGCCGGGATAGAGCTCGGCCGCGTGGGTGAAACCGCAACGGTATGGCTGAACGGCATTGAGCTCGGTTCCGCCATCTGTCCGCCCTACCGCGTTAGGCCGGCAATTGACACCGCCGCAGCCGCGGCACTGCGCCCGGGGGTCAACAAACTCACCGTGGAAGTCGCGAATTCCCTGGCATACACCCAGCGAGACAAGTTCTCCGTGGAACTGATGGTCAGCGCCTCGGGACTGCTGGGACCGGTGGAGATAAAACTTACTAATATTAACTGACGAACGAGGCGGCAAGGCCCTGCAAATCATGCGCAGCTATTGACTTTCGCCGGGTTAAAAAGTATATTAAGGGAAATATCCTGCGCGTGAGGAGGTTGCGCCGCCATGACAGACGATCAGTTGTACCGGAATTATCTGGCGGGCGATCAGTCTGCCGGCGACGAGCTGATGCTCCGCTACGGCAACGTGCTCACGGCGTATCTCGACGCTTTCCTTCACAATACGCAGGACGCCGAGGACCTGATGCTAGACTGCTTCACGGTGATTCTTGTCGACAAACCGAAGATCGGCGAAGGCCGTTTCCGAGCGTATCTGTTTAAAACGGCGCGCAATATGGCGAACCGCCTGTGGAAGATCCGGTTCCGCCGGCAGGAGTTCAGTCTCGACGAATCGCTCGATGACGCGGTCCCCGACCGGGAAGCATCACCCGAAGACGAGGTCATTAAAAGTGAGCGGGGCGCCATCCTTCACCGGTGCCTGAACCGCATCGCGCCGCAGTACCGCGAGGCACTGTGGCTCGTATATATGACCGATCTCAGCTACGCGAACGCGGCGGCCGTGCTGGGCTGCAGCGTGAAGCGCGTTGAAAATCTGCTCAACAACGGCAAAACGCGGCTGCGCGAGGAGCTTGCAAAGGAGGATATAACCCGTGCGGACATCTGAGGAACGTGTACAGGAACTGCATTGCCGCATGAAGGCAATGAAATATAAGAAAAGCATCAAAAACTACGCGATCAAATGCACCGTCCTCTGCGCCGCATGCCTTGCGGTCGCGGTCGCTGCGGCAATTATGGTCGCGTCACTGCCGGTCATCGGTCCCGACTCCGCGCCGGGCGCCGCCGCCGCCAGCATTTTCACGGATCACTCGGCGCTCGGATATGTCGTCGTTGCCATCCTGTCTTTGTGCCTCGGCGCATTTGTGACCGTGTTCTGTTTCCGGATGCGCAGGCACCTGGAAGACAGAGACGAGGACAATAAAGATGATAGAAAGCATTGACAACGCGCTGCAGATCGCGTCACTGCTGAGCTGCGCCGGGATATCGCTCTACCGTACTGCGAAATACAAAAGCCGTACATGGACGCAGGCGTTCTTTTTCTACGGCAGCTGGGCTCTGGGCTGCATTTACTGGCTTCTGTGCCTCCTGTTCTACGACAGCACGCCGCAGATCTCCGTTGTCTCCGACCTCAGCTGGTACGCTGCGCTGATTCTTCTGTATATGATCCTGCGCAGGACCGCGCCGCCGGAACTGGGCAGGAAGATCGGGTTCCTGCCGTGGCTCGGGCCGGTTTTTACGGCGGGAATGGCGGTGTTCTTCATGACCCGCGGGGAGATAATCAGCAATCTGATCTACGCCGGGTTGATGGGGCTCCTGCTTTTTTCCGCGATCCTCAGGCTCACGGGCGGGGAGCAGTACCGCAGGCAGCGATTCTTTGCCGCCGCGATACTGGTCTTGTGTATGCTTGAGTACGGGCTGTGGGTATCCTCGTGCTTCTGGAGCGGGGATACGCTGGCAAACCCGTATTACTGGTTTGATCTCGTTATGACAGCATGGTTCTTCGTTTTAATACCGGCGATCAAAAAGGCGGTGGAGTCATGAATTATATTGAAAACACGTATATTTGCCTCGCTGCTCCCCTGCTGTTGGCCACGTTTTTCCTGCGCCGCGAAGGACGCAGATCGCTTATATTCGTTCTTTCGGGCATGACCGCCTGTTTGTTGTCCGCTTACGTCAGTTCGTTTTTTGCCGGTGTGACCGGCATCGATCTGGCCGCCGCGTCCCACGAGATCGCGCCCGTAGTGGAAGAGGTAATGAAATCGCTGCCGCTGCTCTTTTTCCTGCTGGTATTTGAGCCGGATAAAAAGGTTGCGGTAGCCGGCTCGCTATTGATCGCTGTCGGTTTTGCCACATTTGAAAATGTCTGTTTCCTTACGTCATACGGCACGTCGCAGCTGCTCCGGCTCGTGATCCGCGGCTTCGGCACCGGCGCGATGCACGTCGTCTGCGGCATGATCATGGCGCTGGGTCTGTTTTATTTGTGGGATCAGGTGAAGCTGCGGGTCGTCGGCGCATTCGCGTTTCTGTGCTTCACCATAACATTTCATGCCGTGTTCAACATATTTGTCAACCAGTCCGGTGCGATCTTCTGGATAGGCACTGCGATCCCGCTGACGCTGATCTTCGTTTATCTGATCTTTTTCCGCAAAAAACTGGCTCCGACTTAGGCAAAGAACTGAGTAAAGGCGCGGCAAAAACAGCTGAGACCGGACGAATTCCGGTTCCGGCTGTTTTTTTTATAAAAAAATAAAATCATGGTTAGTGTTTTTCGCAAAAAACGGCACTTATATGATGGAAAGCATTTTCCGAAAGGAGGGATCGCCAGTGAAAACAGCGGAAGAAAGAGTCGCTTCACTTCACGTGAAGATGGAACGCCGCAGACGGTTGCGCGAACAGCGCCGGACCGGGCTGATCGGCGGCAGCTGCGTCGTTCTGTCGCTGTGCTTGGCGGTGTGCATCTTTGCCGGCGGGACGCATAACGGCGGCACGACCGGTATGTACAGCGGCGCGACGATGTTGTTCGAAGGCTCCGGCGGATACGTGCTTGTCGCGGTCATTGCCTTCATGGCCGGGGCGGCGGTCGCCATACTGCTGATAAGGCAAAAGAGCAAATTGACCCAACAGGAAGAAAACGAGGAGAACGAAAAAAAGTCCGGATCTGAAGACGGTTTTGATGGAGGAGATCAGAAATGAAGAAAACACGATTACTGACCAGAATTATCGCTGTTATCGTTGCGGCAGCATGCCTCTGCCCGATACTGTCGTTGACCACAGGTGCGTGGAAAACGAAGACACACGGATACAGCGCAAACCTACTGCTTGATGAAGTGTATAACGGATATTTTGATATTGACGGCAGCCGATATTATATCCCCGAAGAGTTCGTTGACGCGCTGACGAGTTATCCGGCAGCATTCCGCGCCGGCGTGCTCGGCCCGGACTTCTATCCGGATATGCTGACCGGCCAGTCGTACATCCACCCGTATGACGCGGATGCGAACATCGGCGTCGGTGACTGGCTTATGGAACTTGTGGATTCGGTAAATTCACTGCCAAAGGATCACAGATCGCGCAAAGAGGCGCTTGCCTTCACGCTCGGCATGGCGGTCCACTACGCCGGCGACATGTTTGGTCACGACTTCATCAACGCATTCGCGGGCGGTGCCTATCCGGCTTACGCTGATGCAGTGCAGGACCGGAACAAGCTGTTCTACATTATACGTCATATGGCCCAGGAAACCTATATGGACAGCATTATCGCGGGACGCATAGGAGACACCGCGGTTTCGGCGCCCGAGCAGTTCATCATGAACTCGTGGATCTACGAGGGCACTGCGAACAACGGCCCGGCAAACATTTATTCCAATTACTCGGGCGGTATGATGTACCAGTACAAATATCTTGTGGAGATGCGCGACAAGCTGTACAAGTACGCAGAGTCAAAGCGTGAGGCGATCACCCCGCCTATGCCGCAGATCGTGCAGTATCTCGACCGCTGGATCGAAGATCTCGACACGGCGACATATCAGCTGATCGTTGCTTTCGACGACATCGCCCACGATTTCCTTACCGGCGCCAATGGCAAGAGCGATATCACAATAGTTACTGACCGGCTCAATCAATGGCTCAATGATTACGGCAAGTATGCGTCGCCCGCGCCGGATATACTCACCGACATTGCAAAAGCTTTCAGCAAGTCGAAAGAGTGGGTCCTTAACGAGCTCGGATTGTCATATATTACCGAAGCCTGGAATAAGTTCAAAAACGAGCTGATACAGGATATGATCCTCTGGGGACTCGCGCAGGCCGGCATTGACTACAACCAATACGCGGATCTTCTTAAGGATCCGGAGCTTGCACTCGAGGCGAACGGCGGCTCCGAAGCCGATTATCTGGAGTTCAAAGCTTATATGGACGCGTTCGCATCGAACTATGAACAGTTGGACGCCTTCTACAACACTCTTATGATGGGCCGGCTGATCCTGATGGGACCTGACAACCTGAATGCATTCTTCAGTAAATACGGTGTAACAAGCTCGTTCCAAAACGGCTCCGGCCACATCATGATGGATGAATTCGACATAGAGATACGCACGAAGGACGGAAGCGTGCTGACAACGTACGGCACCGATGACAACGTGTTTGTCGATGTCTATGAGGACGGGAAAAAGATTTGTTCAAAGCTGCTGGATATATCCGGCTACGATGACTTTGAGCGCGGAGACGATGATGCCTACAGGGTCTCGCTGCCGCGTCAGATATCGCCGGATAAATTTTCGATCGCGCTGCGTATACAGAAGATCTCGGATCTGGAGGCGGATCCGGACGAATGGACCATAAACGGAGTGTGGGTCGCTTGCCGCTGCGGAGGCGTCTACATCTTCGGCGAAACGGTCACGTTCGCATTGCCCGGCGGTCAGACGTTGACGTTCGATACGCCCGGATATATACAGGTCTTAAACAAGGAGCACAAATTCTCGTCATGGGGAAGCAGACTCTACATGAACCCGAATATCAGTTCATCAAATCTTACATACACCACGGCGCTTAACCCCACGATCATAAGTTTCATGAAGAGCAACGACAACAGCACGCAGTGGGTCAACAGCGGCAACATTCTCTGGAACAACATGACCGCACGGCGCAACATTCTGTACGAGATCTTTCACGGTTTCAAACCGACGATCGCGCTGTCGGCGGACAAGACCACATTCTCTCAGGGCGAAGCTGTAAACCTGACCGCTGATTTCTCCAGCTACTGGAACGGCATCACGAAGGAACGCCGGGATAAAGAATACATAATCTCATCCGTCGGCGAAACGAAACAGCAGGCGTGCAGCGGCACCGTGAAGATCATTGACGTCAATAGCGGCACTCAGGTATTGACCGGCACGGTGAACAACGGCAAAATGACCGTCAGTTTGTCCTCACTCAGCCCCGGAACCTACAAACTGCGTGCGGACTACGACGGCGACGCTTACAACGGTTCAGCGCAGTCAAACGAAATAAACGTTACAGTCACGGCTCCGAATTATACTGTGACCTACGAGGTCAAAAACGGTACCTGGGCTGACGGATCGACCGGAGATAAATATGAGACCGTCACGGCTGGAGGCACCCCCTCAAACGTACCTACCGGAATGAAAGCCGCTGAAGATCACGAGGGCGGCAAATGGAATACAGATCCGTCCGGAGCAACGATCAACGGCAATGTGACATTCACCTACACGTTCGATCCGATCCCGAAATATACCGTAACATATAGTGTGGTAAACGGTACTTGGGAAGACGGCTCGACCGGGGATAAATATGAGACCGTCACGAGAGGAAATAAACCGGTGAACGTGCCTACCGGAATGAAAGCCGCTGAAGATTTCGAGGGCGGAAAGTGGAATGCTGATCCGGCAGAGACCACGATCGACG
>JAEEGL015949441.1_pt1 | contig 13598 bp, 10 predicted proteins | sample 9134231 | NCBI WGS metagenome assembly JAEEGL01 (sample SAMN16246548, study PRJNA631951) | gut metagenome | biome: gut microbiome; feature: rumen; material: fiber-attached | host: Bos | place: Iran: Karaj | collected 2018-10
CATCATGCTCGTCTACATCGTCATGGCATCACAGTTCGAAAGCTTCGGCAAACCTGCCATCATCATGTTCTCGATTCCCTTCGCACTCACCGGTGTCATCCTCATACTCCTCATCACAGGACAGAACCTCGACATGATTGGTATGCTCGGACTGGTGCTGCTCATCGGCATCGTGGTCAAGAACGGTATCGTGCTGGTGGATTACATCAACCTCCTCCGCGAACGCGACATCCCCCTTTACGAGGCCATTGCACTGAGCGGACAGAGCCGTCTGCGTCCCGTCCTCATGACCGCCTTCACCACCATTCTCGGCATGATACCCATGGCAACCTCCAAGAGCGAGGGATCCGAGATGTGGACAACCATGGGTCTCGTCGTCATCGGAGGTCTCACCGTATCCACTTTTGTCACCCTTCTTGTGGTGCCCGTGCTCTACGGTGCTCTCAATCGCCGCGGCGACCACGAAAGACAGGAGAAAATACGCAAGAAATTCGTCTTCATGAAAATCAACTTAGATGAATAAACCAAAAGAAAACAGAACATGAAAAGCATACTCATTGTATTCAACCAAGCAAACACCGAGCGTGTCGAATACATGCTCGACTTCCTGTCCATCAGAGGATTCACCTTCTGGGAAAACGTGCAGGGTCGTGGCAACGTCAACGGCGACCCACACCGCGGCACCCACACATGGCCCGAAATGAACAACGCCGTCATGACTGTTGTCGACGACAGCAAGGTGGAAGACCTGCTCCTGGCCGTGCGCAAACTCGACAAACGCAACGAGGAAGTCGGCATTAGAGCATTTGTTTGGAATATTGAACAGATGGTATAAAAACGACTTTGGCTCCAAAGCGCATATAACTAACGAAGAAATAACACAATAGCCCCTCTCCTACCAATACTTGGAGAGGGGCTTTTCACTACATTTAGCTATGCACCCTCCTAAAAATCACTTGCAGTGATTACTGAACACACGCGAAAAAGGCTGTAATTTTGCAAACGTAAATCAGAGAGGAAAAACACATTTGTCATATAGCCATCTCTTTGGTTTTTAGGATTAATAATTGTATTGCCGTTCAGTTTGGACGGCTTTTATTTTCCATTTTAATGTACAAAACAATCCCTGTGCTGGACAAGAATGGAGTGGACAAACAGAATATTTAAGCCGCTAAACAATAAAAAAAACGAAGCGTCGTTACATTACCGGTATGCAAAAAGTCGTTATCTTTATCGTATCCCTATTCCTGAGTATGACACCCCTTGCAGCACAAGGGGATTCCGACAGTTTAAGCACTTCGGCACTTCGGGAGAAGGGATTGAATGCTGAGAAACTGGGATTGACCGAGCTTGCGGAACAATATTACCGCCGAGTAATGCAAAAATCTGAGGGGGATCCAAGTGGGACAACCCAACAAAGGCTGGGTGTATTACTTGAACAAAAGGAGTATTACCCCGAAGCAGTAGAGTTGTTGCGCCAAAGCCAAACATCCGAAGCTATGGCACATCAGGCCTATTGCTTGCTGCAGATGAATCTGATAGACAGTGCCTCCCATTGTGCCGCCCGAGCCATTGAGGCCGACACCTCTTCGGCACTGGCCATGACCATGATGGCCTATGTAGAGACAGAACGGGACCACCACATCAATGCCATAGCCTGGGCTAACAGAGCATTGAAAGCCAACCCCAAGTTTGCTCAAGGGGAGAACGTGATGGGATATATCCAGTATCGCAAAGGAAACCACACAGAAGCCATGCGCCACTTTAAGAAAGCCATTCAACTTGACAGTACGCTGGCCAACGCCTACTACAATCTGGGTACACTTTACTGTATGCGCAATAGCCAAGAGATGGCAATAAAACTACTAAAGCAGGGCCTGCGACGCAATCCGCGCAACATTCGTCTCTATACAGCACTGGCCCTTGCCTACCGAATGAAAGGGGATGCCCCAAAGGCTCTGGAATGTTACAACCAAATACTGGAATACGACAGCCTTCACACCCCCACCATAAATCGCATTGGAACACTATATTGCGAACAAGGACACTTTGAAAGAGCAATTGCCTTTCATCGCAGAGCCTTGAATATTCGTCCCAACGATGCAACGGCATATAAATACATTGGGAAAGCTTATATTGACTGGGGAAAATACGACAAAGCAATACAAAGCTTTATCCGCTCAACCAATATCAGCACCAGCGACCCCGAAACCTACATGTATTTAGCCGAATTATATGGAAAACAGAAGAAAGGAGAACGCAAGCAACAGTCTGCCTACCGCAAAGCTGCCCGTTTGGGAAACAAAGAGGCTCAAGCATGGCTGGTAAAAAGAGGAATAACGTGGTAAAACAGACCATTGGAATTGTGGATTGAAATATCAAAAACACATTCTTTTTGTTTGAATGAAAAAAAAAGTGTTACTTTGCATTTTTATTCACTAATACAATAAATAATATATAATAACAGATTTTACGGACTATTAGCCATTTGCGGAGAACTCCGCAATAATGAAAACAAATAAAAACATAGAAATAAAAAATATTTTCATGAAGAATTTGGTAATTGTAGAGTCTCCAACCAAATCGAAGAAGATTGAAGAGTTTCTTGGTGCAGATTACACCGTAATGTCAAGCAATGGACACATCCGCGATTTGGCAAAAAAGGAGATGAGCATTGACATAGAAAACCATTATGAACCGGAATACCACATCACGGAGGAGAAACACAAACTAGTAGCAGACTTGAAGAAAGCCGTGAAGGAGGCAGATACCGTGTGGCTGGCGTCTGATGAAGACCGCGAGGGAGAGGCCATTGCCTGGCATTTGCAGGAGACACTGAAACTTGACCCTGCCACAACAAAACGCATTGTCTTTAATGAAATCACACAGAAAGCCATCCTAAACGCCATACAGAACCCCAGGGGCATTGACATGAACCTTGTGGATGCACAACAGGCTCGACGTGTGCTTGACCGTATTGTCGGTTATGAAATCAGCCCTATTCTGTGGTCGAAAATTAAGCCCGCTCTGAGTGCCGGACGAGTGCAGAGCGTAGCGGTGCGGCTAATTGTGGAGCGGGAAGAGGAGATAAAGAATTTTGTCAGTCAAAGTTACTTCCGTGTCACCGCCCAATTCCTTTCAGCTAACGGCCGTATACAAGTTCACGCAGAATTAAACCATCGTTTCCCCGGACAGGATGAGGCTGCTGATTTCATGAAAATCCTTCCTCAATGCAGCTATAAAGTGGAGTCAATCGACACCAAACCGGCAAGGCGTTCCCCCGCACCACCCTTCACCACCTCCACCCTTCAACAGGAGGCGAGCCGCAAATTGGGATTTAGCGTGGCACGCACCATGCAAATCGCCCAGCAGCTATATGAAAACGGTTTTATCACCTATATGCGTACAGACAGCGTAAACCTGAGTGATTTGGCTCTTGACATGACACGAGAAGAAATCCACGACATATATGGAGAGAATTATGTAAAAACCCGCCGTTATCAAACCAAAACCAAAGGAGCTCAAGAGGCACACGAGGCAATTCGTCCGACAGACATTAGTAAACACGTTATCACTGCCGACACTGCACAAAAACGTTTATATGAACTGATATGGAAGAGGACTATTGCTTCGCAGATGGCTGATGCCGAAATAGAGAAAACCACAGTGGACATAAGCATTACAGACAGCAATAGCACAAAAGACTTGGACAACAAATTCGTTTGCCAAGGTGAGCAAGTGCGTTTTGATGGCTTTCTGAAAGTGTATATGGAGTCAACTGACGACGATATAGAGTCGGATAACACGGAACACAGCCACACCCTGCCAAAATTGGTAGAGGGAATGCCCCTTAGCATGGAAGTTGCCGAAGCGGCAGAACATCATACCCAACACCCCCCCCGATACACCGAAGCAAGCCTGGTGAAGAAACTAGAAGACTTGGGTATTGGTCGCCCATCGACTTATGCTCCTACCATCAGCACTATTTTGAAACGTGAATATGTGATTAAGGAAGACCGCGAAGGAGTGCCTGTTGAGTATACTGCCTTGATACTGAAAGAAGGCACCTTGAGTGTTGAGAAAAGAACAGAGAAAACAGGGGCGGAGAAGGGAAAACTATTTCCAACCGATATTGGATGTGTGGTGAATACATTCCTTATGGAACATTTCTCCGATATCATGGACTACAATTTCACAGCCACCGTTGAACACGATTTCGATGACATTGCCGAAGGAAAGAAAGAGTGGCGAAAAGTAATTGATAAGTTCTACATTCCTTTCCATAAGAATGTCCGTCTTACACAACAAAATAGCCAACGTACCAGCGGAAGCCGATTGGTGGGTGTGGATCCAGCTACTGGCAAAAATCTATACGCCAAGATAGGACGTTATGGCACACTGGTTCAACTCGGAGATACTTCCAGCGATGAGAAACCGAAATTTGCCAGCATGAAGAAAGGCCAGAGCATTGAGAGCATCACTTTGGAGGAAGCTCTTGCCCTCTTCAATCTTCCCCGTACATTAGGACAGTTCGAAGGTGAGGATGTTGTTGTCAACATAGGGAAATATGGTCCATACGTACGCCATGACGGACTCTTTTATTCTCTTTCCAAAAATGACGATCCCTACGAGATTACCCTTGAAAGGTGTATCGAAATAATCAAAATCAAACGTCAAATAGAAAGTGAAAAAGAGCGCTACCGTGCCCAATTTCCACACTCCATCGGTCTCCACGATGGGTACATGATTAGTTCCAACATGGGACGCTATGGCCCTTATCTATCCTACAGAAGTGAGAACTTCCGCCTACCGAAGACCTTGGATCCTATTGATATAACTATTGAAGAGGCTTTGGAAGTCATTCTCAATGCAGAACCGAAGAAACCCCGTGGTCGTAAAAAGAAAAGTGAGTGACCCTGAGTGTTGTCATAGTCAGCTACAATGTCAAGTATTTTCTTGACCAATGCCTGGAGTCGGTATTCCATTCCGACTTACAGCTATCAACTTCTGACGTTCTTTCCTTAGAAGTGTTTGTTGTTGACAATGCTTCTGTTGACGGTTCAGCCGACATGGTGAAAAGCCGATTTCCACAGGTACATTTAATTGCCAACGATGAGAATACAGGCTTTGCAGTAGCAAACAACCAGGCCTTGCGTATCTGCACTGGAGATTTTGTCCTACTATTGAACCCAGACACAATAGTGGAAAAGGACACATTTCGTAAGTGTGTGGACTTTTATGCCTCACATCCTACTTGCGGCGGATTGACAGTAAAAATGATTAACGGAGAGGGAAAATACTTGAAAGAAAGTAAACGAGGCTTCCCCACCCCGGCAGCATCATTTTATAAAATGAGTGGACTAATTAGATTATTCCCTCATTCGCGCCGTTTTGCAGCCTATTATATGGGGCATTTGGACGACAACGAGACCAATTCCATTGACATCTTACCAGGAGCTTACCTAATGCTCAGCCGCCCAGCCTTGGAAAAAGTCGGACTGCTCGATGAATCCTACTTCATGTACGGCGAGGATATAGATTTCTCATGGCGGATAAAGCTGGCAGGCTTTGATAATTATTATTATCCCGACACACGAATTATCCATTATAAGGGAGAAAGCACCAAACATGGCAGTATGAATTATGTATACACGTTCTACAATGCCATGTCGATTTTTGTAAACCACTATTTCTCGGGAAACAACGCCCGACTGTTCAATTTGTTGCTGAAAATAGCCATTTGGGTGCGTGCAGGACTGGCATGGACCAAACGGTTACTACAAGCCGCCGCCCTACCGTTGGCGGATTTTGTTGTGGCCTTTGCAGGTTTTGTGGGCATCAAATACTTTTGGTCATCCTATTGGGCCGAAAATGTTAATTACTATCCTCCCGAATACACATGGTTATTTATCCCATTTTACATATTGCTTCTGATGTTAGGCAGTTGGCTTTATGGGGGATATGAAAAACCTGTTCGTCTGGGGAGAATAGTGAAAGGCATGGCAGTTGGGTGTCTTCTGCTGTTGGTTTACTACTCCCTCTTGAGCGAAAAATTACGTTTTTCTCGCGCCCTTTTGCTAATGGGTTGTGCTTGGACCTTGCTTTCGTCTCTGAGCATCCGGGCATTACTCAGCCTTTTTCATGTGTCTGGGTTCGACCTACGCCGGGAAAAACCTCAATGCTGCATTATCGTCGGGGGCGATGAAGAAACGACAAGGGTACGCCGACTTTACGAAAGCTTAGGCAAAGCACAACCAGTCATTCTTCCTCACAATACTCTCGATGCACGGAAACTGAACGATACAATCAATTACTACAAAGCCGATGAAGTGATTTTTTGTAGCAAAGATTTGTCCATTAGCCAGATTATCGATTTAATCTCACAACCAGGATACATATACGGAAGAAAAGGACAAGTCGATTTCAAAATCGTTCCCACCGACAGCGACTTTATCATCGGCAGTAATAGCATCAATTGTGCCGAAGACTTGTATACTGAAGAGCTAAAAACAATTGCCTCTCCCTTAAACCGTCGCAACAAAAGAATGTTGGACATTGCCACAGCACTCATATTGATTATCCTGAGTCCTATCCTTATTTGGTTCCAACATTTCAAAGAAAATTATTTTGTCCACTGCTGGCAAGTACTTATCGGCAAAAAGACATGGGTTGGCACTTCTAACGGTGTAACCCGCAAAGGAATATTCGGCCCCGAAGACGGTCTACCTCACAAAGCAAAGCCTATTAGTCCTGAAATAATTGAAAGACTCCAACTACGCTATTTACGGAATTATAAACTGACAACCGACATCCAGATTATTCTCAAAAACATTCGCATTATTTAACCAAAAGGCAACTCAATTGAAACGACTGATAACATTCACTATTATCTCATTGCTGCTGCTCCCGGCAACAGCACAACGCATCAATGCCTACGTGACTGCAGGAACCATCACCTCACAAGTGGAAGGAGACGAACTGAAAGGTTTTGCTCACTGGGGTTTCCACGGTGGCGTAGGGGCTTGGGTGAATTTAGATGAACGGGACTGCTGGGCCATGTCGCTTGAAACAGACTATTCTTGTCGCGGAATATTCAATAAACGATATAGTCATGAGAATTTATACAATATCGACATGAACCTCCACTATGTTGATATCCCATTGACTTTTTTCTTCCGCGACCCCTACGGTGGACTACGCATTGGGGCAGGGCTGGTATACAGTCGACTGGTATCCCAGCCTCATGGAACCATTGATTACCGTCCCAAATACTTCGTCCCCGACACAAGCAATATGGCATTTCTAAAAAACGACCTGGCCGCAGCCATCGAAGCCCGGTTCAACATCTGGCAGGGGTTACTGTTCAGCGCAAGATTCCAATACTCATTAATACCTGTGAAGAGAGACTGGCATTTTCAGTATGAGGGAAACGAATGGTCAAACAACTGCTACAACTCATCACTCATATTTCGTCTTATCTGGCAATTCGGCTATCAAGACAGCTTTTCTCACCCTAAAAGAACGAAAGATAGGAGACGCTAATGCATACACCCATGACAAAAAAAGCCCTCTTCCCTGGCTCCTTCGACCCTTTCACATCAGGACACGAAGCCATTGTGCGCCGTGCTCTTGCCCTCTTTGATGAGATTTACATTGCCATCGGTGTAAACACCGAAAAACAATACATGTTTTCTACTGATCAAAGGGAGAAAAAAATCCGGCAGTTCTTTCCTAACGACAATCGCATTCACATAATCCATTACAGCGACATGACAGTAGACCTTTGCCACCGACTGAATCTACATTTTATTGTCAGAGGGATACGTAACGCAAAGGATTTGGAATACGAACAGACCATTGCTGCAGTCAACCACTCTCTTGACCCACAAATTGAGACTATCCTATTCATGGCAGACAATGAGCACAGAGACATCAGCAGCACCCTTGCTCGAGAACAATTGACCCACCCAAAACAATGACTGTCATGTCAGATTGACATCACCTTTCGACTATGGAATTGGACAGGAAAATAATTTACTTAAAAGGTGTAGGTCCACAAAAAGCCGACATCCTCGCCAAGGAGTTCGACATACATACTTTTGGCGACCTGCTCTATTTTTTTCCATTCCGAATGATTGACCGTTCCCACGTCAGCAAGGTGGCAGATTTTAACCCTGAAGAGCCCTATTTGGTCTTCCGTGGGCGTATCAACAACTTAACAACCGTCACTTCTGGCCGAACCACACGGCTTGAGGCTACATTCAATGACGGTACCGGGAACCTGACCCTGGTTTGGTTCCAAGGACATAAATGGATACGTGAAAACATTCGCTCCAACGTCACCTATAATGTCATGGGTAAGCCTACCTTGTATGGCAACATACTTCAACTTGTTCATCCAGACATCGAGCCTGTAACACCCGAGAGCGGACATATCACCCATCCTTTCATGCCCGTCTACCACACTTCTGAAAAAGCAAAAAACCGCGGATTCACCACTCGCACCATAGCACGCTACACCGAAACTCTTCTCGGTCAACTGACCACCAGCCTTCCCGAAACACTTCCTGCGACCATCTTGGTCAAACACCACCTTATGGGCAGAACCTCTGCCTTGCGCAATATGCACTACCCTGCAACCTCACAAGACTGGCAACAAGCCATCTTCCGCATAAAATTCGAAGAATTATTCTTCCACCAACTCGAATACCAATTCAGCCGCACCAACCGTCGAAACCATTCTACTGGACTAATATTTGGAATCGTCGGCGACAGGTTCAATAATTTCTACAACCAAAATCTACCTTTCCCCCTCACCAATGCCCAGAAACGGGTAATAAAAGAAATACGCTCAGACATGCGCAGTGGACGACAGATGAACCGCCTGCTGCAAGGCGATGTAGGAAGCGGTAAAACCTTAGTGGCACTTTTGACAATGCTCATTGCCCTCGACAACGGATTCCAAGCCTGCCTCATGGCTCCCACCGAAATACTGGCCTCACAGCACTATGCCAGTTTCAAAAAAATGCTCAACGGCCTCAACATCAACGTCGAGATTCTTGTCGGAGCACTTAAAGCCAAGCAAAAGAAAGATATCAAACAACGCCTCGAAGATGGAAATATTGACATCCTCATTGGTACCCATGCCTTGATTGAAGACAGTGTGAAATTTGCCCGTCTCGGGTATGTTGTCATTGATGAACAACACCGTTTCGGAGTGGAGCAACGTGCCAAACTATGGCAAAAAAGCACACCTCCTCCTCACATCCTGGTTATGACTGCCACTCCCATTCCACGAACCCTTGCCATGACACTCTACGCCGACCTCGACTGTTCCGTCATCGATGAACTTCCCCCTGGACGTCATCCTGTCTTGACTGTTCACGCCACCGATACCAAACGTGCCATGCTATTTAACTTCATGCGCCAACAAATAGCCCAAGGACGTCAAGTTTATGTCGTATATCCCCTTATCAACGAAAGCGAAAGCCTTGACATCAAAGACCTAATGGACGGCTACGAGAGCATCTCACGCAGTTTTCCTATGCCTCAATACCAACTCAGCATCGTCCATGGTCAAATGAGTGCTGAAGCAAAAGCCTACGAAATGGACCGTTTCAAACGCGGCGAAACCCACATCATGGTCTCCACCACCGTCATTGAAGTCGGTGTCGATGTCCCAAATGCCACCGTCATGGTCATCGAAAACGCCGAGCGTTTCGGTCTCAGCCAACTTCACCAACTACGAGGACGTGTAGGACGAGGGGGAGAACAGTCTTACTGCATCCTCATGACTAAAGATGACCTTAACCGCACCAGCAAACAACGCATCCAAACCATGTGCAACACCAACGACGGCTTTGTAATTGCCGAAGCCGATCTCCGCCTACGCGGACCCGGCGACTTACAGGGTCTGCAGCAAAGCGGCATGCTTAATCTCAAAGTTGCCGACATTGTCGACGACGAACCTCTTGTTCGCATCACTCGCGACGAAGTGTACTCCATTCTTGAACAAGACCCCGACCTCAACCTATCCGAAAACGCTCCCCTCAAGCACTATTTGATTAAAAATAATGCCCCACATCAATGGGATAAAATCAGTTAATTCAAACATTATCATTCTATACTCAAATATATGACACTCAAAGCTCAACAAGGAGACACCCTCTCGTCAGGCAAACTCACGCTCTATGCCTTCGACGACCACGATACCCCCGTAGGGTGTGTTGAACTATACAATTACGACCCCATCAACCGCCGTGCAGCAGTAGGAATTGTCGTCTCCAACGAATACCGCCATAAAGGCCATGGAACCGCCATGGTTCAAACCCTTACAGACTTTTGCCGCCAAAACACCTCTCTTCACCAAATCTACGCCGACATTGCAGCAAACAACGCGCCAAGCTTGCACATCTTTCAACATGCCGGATACCAACATTGCGCCACTCTCCGCGACTGGGTTATCCGTTCCGACCGTTATATCGATACCCTCCGTTATCAACTCATCCTCAATTAATCCATCATCAATATGAAACGCCGACACATCATTCTCATCGCCATTGCCTCCATCTTACTCCTTATTATCGGAGGCGGACTCTTTCTGATGCGCGAACAAACCTTACACATCAGCCAACCCGTGCGCATCAACATCCCCGAAGGCACCACCTATCCTGCTCTTATCGACTCCCTCGACAACCACGGCTGTATCCCCAACCACCCAGCTTTCCACACCCTTGCACGCATCCGTGGGCTGCAACACCGCATTAAACCCGGTAGCTATCTCCTGCAACCACACACACACATCTTCCGGGTAATTCAAAAAATATATTCCGGCAACCAAGACCCTGTCCGAATCACCATCAATAAACACCGTACTCCCCAACTCCTTTGCCAATTCCTCGGCTCTCGACTCACTCTTAACCCCGACACACTCCTCTCCCTTCTTCAATCCAACGAAATATGTTCCCGGTTCAACGAAACCCCTCAAACAATCATAGGTCTCTTCCTACAAAACACATACGAAGTCTATTGGACTGTCTCCCCCTATGCTCTTCTGGAACGCATGAAAAGAGAGTCCGATTTCTTCTGGAACAAGCGACAGAACCAACTCTCCTCACTCGGACTATCTCGCCAGCAGGTACTCACCATCGCCTCCATTGTAGAAGAAGAAACCAATGCTGAGGAAGAAAAAGCCGACATAGCCTCCGTCTACCTCAACCGCCTCCGCATAGGAATGCCGCTCCAAGCCGACCCGACAATCAAATTCGCCATCGGCGACTTCACCATCCGCCGCATCAAAGGCGACATGCTCAACACCGACAGTCCCTACAACACCTACCGATATGCCGGGCTGCCCCCCGGACCCATCTGCATACCCTCCGTTTCCTCTATCGACGCAGTGCTCAAAAACAAAAAAACAGACTATCTTTTCTTCTGTGCAAAGGATGATTTCAGCGGAAGGCACGTTTTCGCAACCAACTCAAATGATCATTCCAAAAACGCAAAAAAGTTCCACAATGCTTTAAATAACAAAAAAATACACTAATCTCTCCTCTCCTCACATTTCAATCATGCAAAAAAAAATCAAAAATTTTCTTGATAATTACAAAAAAAGTAGTACTTTTGCAAATGGGTAAGTCTTATACGACCAGCTCCCATTGAATCCCCCAGGGTAGGAATACAGCAAGGGTGTTTGGTTGTAGCGGTGCGATATAAACAGCTTACCCTTTTTTTATGTGCCTATGTCAACAACAATAATATTAGCTTATCTGCTCATCATCTTTGGTGTCATCATATGGGCAGTCCTTATCCCCGGAGGCAAACATATCAGCCCCAAAATAACCTCCTACATCTCCATCTTCGGTGGGGCATTCCTCTTTGCCTCGTGTTTCATCAATCTCGTCCCCCACATCTTTCTCAACGACGACCCATTCCGTTTCGTCACCCCGGGCATCCATTTCAAAATTGCTGCCTCCATCATGGTTGGATTCCTCATCCAGCTGCTCCTCGAGCAGCTGACACGTGGAGCCGAACACGGACACAACCACTGTCCCTGCTGTGAAGAGGAGACCGAAGCCCGTCAACACCATCACCCTCATCACGCTCATGCCGGACACTGCCATACCGGAGCCAACCACCCAATCACGGGACTCATTATTGGGCTCTGCATCCACGCCTTCCTCGAAGGCATGCCTCTCGTTGACCTTGACGGCGACATCCATCAAGGACTCCTCTATGGCATCGTCCTCCACAACATTCCAATAGCCCTTGTTCTCGTCGGACTTTTCATAAACAACCGATACGGGTTCTGGCGTTCCTTCATACTCCTTGTCCTTTTCGCCGTCATGACACCTCTCGGCTCCCTTTGCAATATCTTCTTTCTACCTCCCAACGAACTCCTCCAAAGCCTAATAATGGGCGTTGTCGTGGGCATCCTGCTGCATGTTGCCGTCAACATTCTTTTCGACCACGATCACAACAACTTCACCATTCCCAAATTCCTTCTTATTCTCCTTGCCTTTGCCGCCGCATACTTCACACCAGGCTGTCCCGAAATATATCCAATATTCTAACCTCTTTCAAACTAAATAACAAAACAAATGACCACCACCGAAACCATCCGCGACCTACAGACCCGTACCGAAGCACTTCGCCGGTACCTCAATATCGACACCCTCTCCGCACAAATTGCCGAGGAGGAAAAGCAGACTGAAGCACCTGACTTCTGGAATGACCCCAAGGAAGCACAACGCATCATGAAGACCATCCAGTCGAAAAAAGCCTGGCTCAACGCCTTCCACGAAGTGGAAAGCAGCTGCGGCGATCTTACTGTCATGGGGGAATTCTTTGAAAGCGGCGATGCCACCGAACAGGAAGTCATTGACCAAATAGCCATCACCCAACCGCTTGTCGAAGCTCTTGAACTAAAAAACATGCTTCAAGGCGAAAGCGACCACTTCGACGCAGTCCTGTCCATCAACGCAGGTGCAGGTGGTGTCGAAGCACAAGACTGGGCCGAAATGCTCATGCGCATGTACACCCGCTACGCCGAAACCCACAACTACCGTGTCGCCATCTCTAATATCCTCGACGGTGAAGGTGCCGGCATCAAAAGTGTCACCATGCAGATTGAAGGCGACTATGCTTATGGCTATCTCAAAAGCGAAACCGGTGTCCATCGTCTCGTCCGCGTCAGTCCTTTCAATGCCCAGGGCAAACGCATGACCTCCTTTGCCTCTGTCAGCGTCACGCCACTCGTCGACGACACTATCGAAGTAGTGGTTGACATGACACGCCTCAGCTGGGACACCTTCCGCAGCGGTGGTGCCGGTGGTCAGAACGTCAACAAAGTCGAAAGCGGGGTCAGACTTCGCTACCAATACAAAGACCCTTACACTGGCGAGGAAGAGGAAATACTCATCGAAAACACCGAGACCCGCGACCAACCCAAAAACAAAGAAAACGCCATGCGCCTGCTCCGCTCACAACTCTACGAGCGCGAACTGCGACACCGTATGGAAGAACAGGCCAAAATCAAAGCCAGCCAGAAGAAAATCGAGTGGGGTAGCCAAATACGCAGCTACGTCATGGACGACCGC
>JAEEGL016825361.1_pt1 | contig 13598 bp, 12 predicted proteins | sample 9134231 | NCBI WGS metagenome assembly JAEEGL01 (sample SAMN16246548, study PRJNA631951) | gut metagenome | biome: gut microbiome; feature: rumen; material: fiber-attached | host: Bos | place: Iran: Karaj | collected 2018-10
ACTGGTCGTTTTTGATTTGTCCGGGACGCTGACGGATCCGTCCGCGGTTTCCGTGTTCGGCTCCGCGATGATATTCAGTGATATGAGGGAGCTGATAATAAAACTCCGCAGTTCCGGACGTATAATATCCGTCGCGACGATGATGAGCGAAAACCACGCGAAAAAAATCGTCGGAAGCTGGGACATAAAAGATCTGTTCGGCAGCGTGAACGGAAGGATCTCAGGCGAAAGGAAAGAAATGATAATCCGCAGATCGATGGAATCCGCCGGAATCCCCGCATCGGAGACCGTGATGATCGGCGATACTCCGAACGATATGATCGAATCGGAGAAATGCGGCGCGGATTTTATTCCGGTACCCTGGGCGGATTTCATTTCCGGCAGCGTAAAGTTCAGGCCGGAGAGCTGCGAGGATTTGTTAAAATATATCCTGTCTCATTGAAGCCGGAGCGGAGGCGGAGAGTTCATGTTTACGGCGGCATGCAGGAGAGCGGCTAGGTTCACGTGCCCCCTGCTCAGGCAGAATTCCTCCGGAACCCCTGTGTCAGCCGGAACTTTCATCGTCATCAACAGCAAAGGGTGGATCCTCACCGCGAAGCATCTGGTTCCGGAGGATTCCGCCGGTTCCGCCGTATTCGGATAGCTCGGAAGCGGCGTTGAAGAAACCGTCGCCGATCCCGGCTCGGACATGATCCTGATCAGACTGGCTGATTACAAAGAGCCTGTTCCGGAATATCCCGTCTTTTCGAAAGCCGACGATCTCCCGCACGGGCTTCCGGTCGGAAGGCTGGGATACACCCTCGATCTTCCTAACGGAATCCCCCCGGTGTCGGAGCTCTTCAACAGCGGCGTGATATCCCAGATCGTCACGGAGAACGGCGTGCGCTGCATAATCACGTCCTCCCCCGGGATCAAAGGACAGTCCGGAGGCCCCCTGATAACCACTGATGGAAACGTGTGCGGGATGCAGGTGTCGACCCGCGGAACCGGGCTCGGATATTACGCCATATCCGAAACCGGAGCCGTAACCCCCGGATTCTACAACGAGGGCGTGGCGATTCACGCCGGATACATCGCCGGATTCCTGAAATCCGCCGGCATCGGGTTCAGAACCAATATCTCCCTGCGATCATCCCACTATCTTGTACTCCTCGTCGCCGGAGTCTTTGGAGTAGCTGATGTTTCTGGAATCCAGCATATTTCTTATGAAATTCGCGTGAACCCCCCTCCCTATGAAGCAGAACTGATCCTTCAGAGGATTCTCCGTCCCCTTCAGAATGGATTCGTAGCCGAACGGGAGCGCGAGAGTGTTCACCTGCATGGCGCAGACGCGTCCCTCCGAGTCAATCACGGGTCCGCCGTCCTGTCCCCTGTATCCCGGAGTGGATACGTCTACGTAGAGGGGGAGGCTGCGATCCTTGCCGGAGACGTAGCAGATTTTGGAGACCACTCCGTCGTTGACGAACAGGGCCGAGTCGTGATCAACCTTAGAGATGCGGAAGTTCCCGGAGACTTTGTCGAAATCGGATTTCGGATCCATGAAGGGATATCCGAGCCTGCACACGCTCATCCCGACGGAGATATCCGCCTGATCGGAGAAAACCGGGTAGGACGTTATCAGATTCGGGTTGAAATTCGCTAATTTCACCAGAGCTATGTCTGTTTTCCTGTCAACGGTGCATTCCTTGATGGTGACTCCGTCCCATCCCCACCAGAACGAATGGTTTACTATCGTCTTCGGATCCGTTTTGGCTTTCGAGTCGGGATTGTCCCCGTTGATTTTCTTCACTTCGTTTATTTTTTTGAGATCTTCGTTGTACTTGAAGAAAGAATCCAGCAAATGGCCGGCGGTAATGGCCCATCCGTCGCGGTTAACTACTATAAAGGTACTCAGAGTCGTTTCCAGCGTACCGTCCTGCAAACGTACGGAGGTTGCCACGGGACGGGTGAAATTTTTCGCCATGCGGCACGCATTTGCAAACATGGAACACCTTACCCGCTGATGCGATATAAATCTTAAACGGTTTTCTGCCGGCCTGACGGAAGCGTTCATGAACGGTTATGCTTAAGAAAAAATACAGGAACTTTATACGGGGCCCCGTGATCTCGAAAAGAATCCAATACCTTCTTTACGCCGGAACAGAGAAAGAAGATTTTACCGGATGGGACGAGATAGACGCTCCGGTGAGACGCGCCGAGAAATGCTGGTCCCTGTACCTGGGCGGAGGATATTCCCTCGCCAGAATCCGTATGAAAAGAGGAATTTTCGGAAAGAGAAGATCCGTAAACGCGCTTTACCACGAGGGCACCCTCGAAGACGCCGGGGGAGACGAGGACGATCTGATGATCAGCCTGGTGTACGACGTCAGGATATCGGTCGGAAGCGATACCATCAAATTCGTGACTTACAGCAACTCCTTCGCCGAGCTATCAAGGGAATCTGTGGACTGGAAGGAGTTCGAATCCGGGGAGCCGGAATCCCAGGAGAACGACGACTACAACTGGTCCAGCTTCTACAACTGAAATTAACTATCCGGAAAACTTGCGGTCCGGTTTAAACCGTTCCGCATATCTTATCCCGGCATGGATCCGGAAGTTCTCGCGGAGATGCTGTCGAAATCCGCCTCTTCCCTGTACGGGTATCTGGAAGACATGCAGTTCATGACCGATCCGCCCCTCGGGGTCGGGATAACCGAAGTCGTCTCTTACGACGTGGGGAAGGGTTATGCCGTTCTGCACCTCAGATCTCTGATCCAGGACACCGGATCCATCATGCTCATGATAGATTCCGATCTCCTTCAGGAGGAGGAAGCGGGGTTCACCAGGTACGACGAGATAACGAAAACTATACTGATACGCCCGGAACCGGCGGTTCTTTCGCGCCTGAGCATCTCCCATCCCAGACTCCTCATCGTATCCGACATGAAATTCCTGATAAAATCCGTGAAGACTTTTATAGATCTGTACGGAGACTCGATCCGTCTTCCGGATGCCGATCCGATTTATTCCGAGCCCGTTTTTCCCCCGGGATCGATGCCCTCCGGACAGCAGAGGGAGGCGGTAGCTAACGTTCTCTCTAACAGACTAGCGTACGTCTGGGGCGCGCCGGGCACGGGAAAAACGCAGTTCGTTCTGGCCGCCTGCGTCAAAACCTGCATAGACGGCGGGATGAGGATCGCCCTGTTCGCCCCCACGAACAATTCCGTGGAGCAGATGCTCAGGGGAATACTGGCCGCGTTCAGCGAGAAGACGCTGGGAGGGAAGATACTCAGGCTGGGGATACCCAGCAAAAGCTTTCTGGCGGAGCACCCGGAGATGTGCGAGAACAGGCAGGCCCAGAACAGAACCGAGAGAATCGCCGAATGCATCGGCAATCTGAAAGAGATCTTATTCGAAAGGAACAGCGCGCGCATCAGGAAAAAAATGGAGACAATAACGAAAACCCCCGGCTCCGGGAGCGGAGATGCGGGAGAGGAAACCGGATTCCGCGACGCGATATCGGAGGCGCAGTCCGCTCTGTGCGACCGCGACAGGCCGGCGCTCAGCATCCCCGAGTACGGAAAAATGACGGATCAGGACATAATCCAGCTGATGCTGAGGCTCACCCGGGAAAAGGAGAGATTATCCTCGGAATGCACCGACCGCCGGCTCGCGGACGTTTCGGTCATCGCCGGAACGCCTCTGCAGTTCGTATCCCGCTTCAGGCCGCGCGGCTCCGCAGACGACGGGCGCATGGAGCTGGACGCGGACAGAATATTCCTGGACGAGGCCGGATACTGCAGCCTTATGCACGCTATCCTCCTTTTCTCCAACGGCGTTCCGGTGACGTTTCTCGGAGACCACATGCAGCTCCCTCCCGTATGCGAGATCGGAAGGGATATGATCCTCTCCTGGATGGAAAGGAACACCGCCATGAAGAACGTCTTTCTCTGGGATATGAACGCCCTCTACTGCGAAGAGCTTCTCACGAAAAATCCAGATTCTGTCATCTATTCGTACAGATCCGGGAGGGAAGCCTATCTCGGTCTTACTAAACTGTCGGAACTTACCGAAACCCGCAGGTTCGGACCGGATCTGGCCGAGATTCTGGACAGCTTCGTCTACAGGAACGGGATGAAAGGGAACGCCGGTTCCGGACTGAGGATAATCTGCATCGACGCCGTATGCGGAGAGCGCAGAGACCGGGAGAACGAGGCGGAAAAGGATTCGGTGCTGGAGTATCTGGAATCCGAGGATCCGGAGCCTTCGGAGACGGCCGTTCTCACCCCCTACTCCAGCCAGGCAAAGCTTCTCAAGCACAATCTGGGTAAATACTCCGACTGCGTGATGACCGTCCATTCCTCCCAGGGAAGGGAATGGAATACTGTGATAATCAGCGTGGCCGACAACGGCTCCGGGGAAAAGGAGGTTCCCCTGAGATTCACGAGCTCGGAGACCCCGATAGGCCTGAGGGCGATCAACACGGCGGTCTCCAGAGTCAGAAAGAATCTGGTGATCGTGTGCGACAGGAATTTCTGGATACATAAAGACGGGGAGCTCATCTGCGAAATAATAAAAAAGGCGGAACTCTGGGTTCCGGAAAGAGAAAAATATAACGGAAACCGATGACGGAGGCGAAGACATCATGAGCGAAGACAAAGAGACGGACGAAATAAAAAACGACGAATTCAGGATCGACGAGGAACCCAGAGTTCCTTTCGTCAGGGTGATCAAGCACAACATCACGCTGTCTCCTCTGAGCGACGAGGATCTTCTCAGACGGAACGGGATCTCCGGCGACACGTATTCGCTGTCGGAACTGGACGACGAGTCCGTCGAAGAGCTTTCGAACTTTCTCAGCACCAACCCCGAAAACAGGTATGCGGAACAGATCGATACGGTCGTAAGAAGAGCCAGATGCAACAACGGATGCATAATACTCGCGCCGGAGGCTCTGGACGACGTGTTCCGCACCACTCCCGACTGCGGAGCGATCTATTCGGCGAACACTATACTGGATACTCTGATGTACCTTCTCGGGATCACGGAAACTGAAGATACAGCATCCATAGCCCTGTGCGTCCTTCTCGGCCTGAAGAACGGCCTTCTGCTGCCGGAGGAGAGGGAATCTGTCATCAGCCTCTACGAATACCGGAACCGCTGCGCTACGCGGATATACGTCGAAGGGCCCGCCGAGGAAAAAATCAGGGAATGGAAGAAGATCGTCTACAGACTGAACGCGCTCGTCTTCGAAAGAGCGGAAGAGAAGGAAAAAACGGTTTGAGGCAGCGGGATAAGGGGTTTTGTTCCAATCCAGTTTCTTTTTCGTCCCGCCGCTTTGATCTTGAATCCGAATCATCCGTATATATCTCTATCCCTCCGGCCGGCAGTGCTCCGCGGGATCAGGGGGACGATCGGTATCTTATGCCGCGCGGGACTATCTGCACCGGAGCCCCGCAGAAGGGGCAGCGATCCAGAACCGCGTCCATCCCGTCCTTGTCCTCTCCCAGAAGCGCGGGGCCTTTGAACGAGTCTATGAAAACGATATCCTGGGAAAGCAGGGAGTCCAGCATCGGCTTGCAGCAGGCGGCTTCCACGTCGACGTCCGAGATCTGGAGCTTCAGAAGAGGCCTCGCACGGAGATTCTTGTTCCTCTGCTCCGTGAGAACGGAATCCACCCTCTCCGCGTCCGAATCCGCTCCCGGGAATCCCATCTCCGCCGCATAGGCCAGCATCCTGACGGCTTTCTGGAGATCCTTCTCCACGCCGGTTCCCGATTCGTACATCAGCCCGAGATGGTAGAGCGCGCTGGGATCCAGAGAATCGGCTGCCTGCCCGAGATAACTGACCGCTTTTTCCAGATCTTTTCCGACCCCCTGTCCGGAGAAATACATCATCCCGAGCTCCCTCAGAGCCGGCATATACCCCTTTTCCGAAGAACTGGCGAAAAGCTCCGCCGCTTTTACGTAATCGACCGGAACATCGGTTCCGTAGAGATACGCCAGCCCTTTGCGGTATTCGGCTTCCGCAGCCTCATAGATCACATCTGAATCCATAACTATCGGGGGCCGTATCGCATCGGTAATTAATCATTTCTCCAGAAGAGAAGCCAGCATCTCCGCGGCTCCGGAATCCCCGTTGTCAGCGGCCATCTTTAGCCACTTTTCCGCTTCGGCGGGATCCCGCGGAGTGCCTGTGCCCCTCAGGTACATCATGCCGGTCATCTTCATCGACGAGACCGACCCGCCGAGCGCCGATTTGAGAAACCATTCGAACGCCGCCTCTTCGTCCCGGGCGAATCCCCCCGGACCTTCCAGATAAAGGTATCCCAGGCGCTCCATTGCAAATATATCCCCCTCGTCGGATCCTTTCCTGTACCATTCCGCGGCGGATCCTGTATCGATGCCGGTTCCGACTCCGAACTCGTAGCATACGCCGAGGTGGAACATGGCATTGACGTTTCCTCCCCTGGCCGCGGTTCTGTAAAGAGTGAAAGCCTTCTTCTCGTCCTTCGGGACGCCGAGACCTTCCTGATAAAGATACGCGAGATTAGTTTTCGCATCGGAATTCCCGCGGTTGGATGACAGCCTGAAATATCTGGCCGCCTCGGAATAATCCTGCCCGACGGAGATCCCGTCCATGTAAGCGAGCCCCGCGTACATCTGCGCCTCCGGATTGCCAGTCTTCGCGGCCTCTATCGCCATCTCCGCGGCTTTCGGAGAGTCTATACCGTCGTATTCCCCCTGCATGAAGAGCCTTATCAGAAGCACCGACGCTTCTGTCTGGCCGGAGGCGGAGGCTTTCTCCAGATACATGTATCCCTTCTCCGCGTCCTCTTCGGTATCCCAGCCGAAGAGATACGCCATTCCCAAAGCGTACATCGCGTCCGGATCTCCCCCGGCCGCCAGCTCTTTAACCTCTTCCGCGGACAGCTCCTCATCGCCGTCCGGCGTGCTGAATACGAATCCCCTCTTCTCTTCTCCGGACATGACGACACCTCTAAACTCCGGCTGATACGCCGGGATCGGACCGGGTGATAAATAATCTCCCGCAATGCAGACGATCCCCGGAAACCTGAAATCATCCGAGAGAGAAAACGACGGTGACTCCCGGCTTGTCGAGCATAGCCGTTATCTCCGGCACGGACATGTTCTGTATCCTGCCCAGCCTGGTGAAATCGTATGTATTCTCCCCGTAGTACAGGCATATCTGGATTCCCCGGTAGAGAACTATGTCTCCCGGACCGACGGTGATTGCGGAATCGTTTCTTTCCACGGCCTTCTCCATGCTCCCGGTCTGCTCGAAGCCGCCGTATCTCTCCATCGCTATAGTCAGACCTTCCGCGGCCAGCTTTCTGATGGCCTCGACGGACGGATTGCTCTCCCAGACTGTATCGACCCTTCTTCCGTCCACCGTCATCACGAGATCTTTCCCGGCATCCCCGTTCCCGTCCTTCCCGGGACCGTCTCCGGCATCGTCCTGCGGAGCCGGTGGTTCCCCGCCGTTCTGCATCAGAAAGATACAGGCGCATGCAGCGGCGGCCGCCAGCAATACTGCGGCGAAAATCAGCAGCATCCTGTTCATGAGTTCCGGAAAACCTTGACGATCTTATATTTTGTCCGCAGTTTTTTTCAGCATCTGTTAATAACCAGCCCTTTATCCGCGGTAACATGGGAAAAGACGCCGATCCGGAACTGGAGCTTCTGCTCGGGAAACTTAACTCCGGGGATTTCGTTTCAGATGATGAAAAAGGACAGGGCATCCTGAGAAAATATGCCAGAGAGGCTCAGAGGATAACCGCGGAAATCAACACCGGATTCCATGAGGAGAGCGAGCTGCGCGGACTTATGTCGGAGCTTACCGGCAAGGATATACCCGATGATTTCTGCCTCTTCCCCCCGATCTATTCCGATTTCGGCAAAAACATAACCATCGGAAAGGGAGTTTTCATCAACTCCGGATGCTGTTTTCAGGATCAGGGCGGCATAACCGTCGGCGACGGATGCTTCATCGGGCATCAGGTCGTTTTCGCGACCATCGATCACAATCTGGATCCATGTCGCAGACATGAACTGCTGACATCCCCCATCAGGCTGGGAAGAAACGTCTGGATAGGATCTCACGCTACGATCCTCCGCGGAGTGACTGTCGGCGACAATTCGGTAATAGCCGCGGGCGCGGTCGTAACCAGAGACGTTCCGGAAAACGTCGTGGCCGGCGGAGTTCCCGCCAGAATCATCAGGCGCATCCGAAATCACGTATGAAAGCGCTTCCAGAGGAAGCCTTCGCTTATCAAGCCTGGAAAGTTCCTCTCTGATCCTCCTGCAGTCCGGATATCTGTTCTCCTGAATCCTGAATGCGGCGTCGTGATGGATCTTCTTCATGTGAAAACCCTGGCGTATATGCAGGATCTCGTGATAAACCACATAATCCAGATGCGTCTCCGGAACATCTTCGGAATCCAGAGCGGAGGATACGGAGATGACGCGGAACATGGAATAGCACGTGCCGAGCAGCCTGACCGCGCTCCTGACCGTCCATGTGAAGTAAACATTCCTTACATCGGACTCTGTTACCAGCCCGGAATCCAGAAGCCTCCGGACGGAGTCGTGCAGATTATAGACGGAACCCTCCGCCGTATATCTGAACTTGCGGCTCCGGCTGAGAAACAGGGGCCTTTTCGCATTTACGAAAGCATCGGACGAAACGTATTCCTCGAACTTCGCCGGACACGGCCCGTTTTTGCCGAACAGGAACTTCACAAGATCTCTTATTACGTCCTGGGGCGCGTCCTCCAAATAATCGGAAACCGCAACGAAGGGCTTCTTGCCTGCTTTGTACCTGCATACGCTGTTCCCCGTTTTTTCGAATATCACTTCGACGTCGCGACTTTCGTTTCCTGCTCCGTAAACAATCAACTGCGTTTCCTCCGGCCGACCACGATTTCTTTCTGCCGTTCCTTCAGTCCGAGAACGTGCTCCGAAAAAACCTTTTTTCCGGAAAAATCTTTTCCGGTGTAGTACATCATGGTAGAAACAGTGGAGGGAGAAGGAGTGAAGATCTGGACCTGCTCCGGATTGGTCTTCAGGACCGTATGGCAGAAAGCGGACAGTTCTTTCATATCCTCCTCGCGCGAACCGGGATGCGCGGCTATGAAGTAGTAAGTGAGAAACTGGTTCTTTCCGAATTTTCTGTTCGATTCGTCGAACATTTCCTTGAATTCCGTCAGAACGTCCGCGGAAGGTTTGCCCATGAGATCCAGAACCCTGCGGGAGACATGCTCCGGCGCTATTTTCATCTGTCCGGAGACGTGATGCTCCACCAGCTCGTCCAGATATTTTCTCCCGTTCGCGTGATCGGCGACGATCATGTCGTAGCGTATCCCCGAATTCACGAAAACTTTCCTGACTCCCGGTATCCTGCGGATCTCGGAGAGCAGTTCTGTCTGCTTTCCGTGATCTATATGCAGCTCCGGACACGGTTTCTTTCCCAGACACGCCCTGCCGGTGCAGGCTCCGCACTTCGCCTTCTTCGCGCAGTCGATCCCGTACATATTGGCAGTAGGCCCTCCGACATCCTGGATTATTCCGTTGAAACCCGGTTTGGAGGCGATTTTCTCAGCTTCCCTGATTATGGATTCCCTGGAGCGGGAAACGACGGCGCGGCCCTGATGAACAGCTATCGCGCAGAACGAGCAACCCCCGTAGCATCCGCGGTGGGTAGTGATGGAGTTTCTGACCGTGTCCATAGCCTTCACGTGCCCCTGTGCGGCGTAATAGGGATGGACCGCGTTCTCGAAATCCGATTCGTAAACGGAATCCAGTTCTTCCGTGGTCAGATTCCTCTGCGGAGGATTGTGAACGAGATATCTGTCCCCGTGGCGCTGGAACATTCCCCTGCCGGAGATCGGATCGCAGTTGCCGGAAAAAATACGGAACATCTCGGCGAAAGCGTCCTTGTCCCGGGCGCATTCCTCGTACGGCGGCAGCTCTGTAAAACCCGGCGGCGGCGAAGAGGCCATGTAGCAGATGCCCCTGGTCCCCCTCCAGTCGCTTCCGGATTTCATGCATCCGGCTATCTCCAGATTCGACAGCTCCCCCATCCCGTAAACTATCGCGTCGGCTTTGGAATCAGGAAGAACGGATCTTCTCACGGAATCGGACCAGCAGTCGTAATGCGCTATGCGGCGGAGACTGGCCTCGATCCCTCCCAGAACGACCGGCTTGCCTTTCGAATATCTTTTTATGAGATTGGTGTAAGCAATAGAAGCCCTGTCGGGACGCTTCCCTGCTAATCCTCCGGGAGTGAAATCGTCGTCCTTCCTGCGGCGGTTGGAAGATGTGTAATTAGCTACCATGGAGTCGACGCATCCCGCCGATACGGACCAGAACAGCTCAGGGATCCCGAGACGCAGGATATCATCGGACGTTCCGGTATCCGGCTGCGCTATCATGCCGACTCTGAAGCCGTGATCGATAAGCCAGTGCCCTATCACGGCCGAACCGTTGTAGGAATTGTCTGTATAGGTGTCTCCGGAAACGAGAATTATATCGAGGCCGTCCCAGCCCAGTCTGCGGAGCTCTTTCTCGGTCGTCGGAATGAACATCGGCGGATTCCTCTGATTTTCTGACGATTTCCGCCGCAGGACCGTAACCGGCCTCCGCGGACTCCAGCAGAAGATCGTATTCCTGTCCCGGATACTCGGCTGCGGCTTTGCCGCCGAGAATCATCGCGGCGCAGTCGAACATGCATGCCGGATCTTTGAAATAAGAACCGGCGCGGAAGTACTGGAAGGCTTTCTCCTCGTCGGGCTCCGTGCCGTCTCCGAAGTAATACGCCTCCCCGAGGGCCCTGACCGCATCCAGTCTGGATGCCCCCTGCGGATTGTAATTGAGAAGAGGATCCATCCCCTCCATATCCAGATCGTTTTCGAGAGCGAGCACGGACATGGGGAATACGGCTTCTCTGAGGCCCGAACCGACGGCCAGACAGTACAGGGCGAACGCTCTGCCGCAGTCACCTTCAACCAGAGAACCGGTCTCATACAGACGCGCGAGATTGAACATAGCCGCGGGATCTCCCGATTCGGCAGATTCCGACAGATTCCGCAGAAGATCCTCGTCGGAAACATCGCGGGAGACGGAAGCGGCCTTCGATCCTTTCATAAACTAAGCTCCATCACGTAATCATCCATCACAAATCCGCCCCCGATATCGGCAACTCTGGTTCCCGCTTTGCGAAATCCCGCCGCCTCATAAAAAGAGATCGCGTTCGCATTGTTTCTGTTGACAGTCAAATAAAGAGAAGACATGCCCAGGGACCTACCGGCTTCCGTCATGTACTCTATTAGTTTCTTTCCGTATCCTTTTCCGCGGCAGTCTCTGCTGACGTAAATTTTCGAAACAAAGAGGGAATCCCCGTCCGGCCTGTAAGAGCCGTACCCCTTGTCGCTGCCGTTTTCGGAAAGTATTACGTATGTATATCCGCCGGAAATCTGATCTCTGATGGCTTTTTCCGACTGGAACTTGCTTACCATATAATCGATCTGCTCCCCGGTTATAATCCCCGCGTACGCTTCCGGCCAGATGGTTCCGGCGAGGGATGCGGCTGATTTTATATCCTCGTCGGAGACGGCTGTGCGGAACATGCTGCCACTTTCGATAGCAGATAAATAGCGCAGAATAAATCCGGAATCGCCGGAGTAATAATCAGGCAGAAGATCCGAAGCTATCTTCACGGCTTTTTCAAAAGGAACATAAGAGTCCAGTGCCCCGGCGATCAAGAAACCCGCGGCATCGGCCGCATCATCGGGACAACCGTTTTCGAAACATACGCGCTCCAATTGTATCCCTATAGTTCTATCACTATAGTACATCCTAATAGCGCGATGATCTTCATCCGGGATGATAAGCACCGGATTCGAACCGCATAACCCGCTGCGTCTGAAAACCTCCGCAACGCTCTCCGCATCAGTCGGAACATTACCGGAAATAATCCGGAAAGTACTGCGGTCGAACACGGCCAGTTCTGCTTTTCTGCAAAGATCCGCAGCCTTGGAGACGAACGTACGATTGCCGTACTCTGATTCAGGCATCTGAGGAACAGCGTACACTGGGATACCGCCCCTTCCGGCAAGATCGATAAGGAGATCAAGCTGTTTTTCCGAAAAAAGATACCCGGCATATAAGGAACGTATGCGTTTATCCGGAATCTCTGAAAGCAGCCGTCCGAAATCTGAATCGGACACCTCCAGCTCGCAGCAGCCTGAAACTATAGATGACGGAACCGCGCAGCAGCCGGAACCAGAAGCGGAGAGCACGGGAACCGACGAGAGAATACCGCCCCCCGGGCAGGACATCCTGTGGACGATAAGCATTTCTCTGCGGACCATGAGCATCAATAAAGGCAACCGATAAAAAGATTGCAGGGGAAAATTACCTATATAGAGTCCAGAAATCAGTTATTATGAGTCTGAACTCCGAAGAATACCTGCTGAAAACTCTTGCCGAGTACAATGAAGAGATCGGCAGACTCGAGGAACAGGAACCCTCCGGAGAACTTATCGAAGCTCTTGCGAACCGCGGAAACGTTCTGAGCATGCTGGAGCTGTATTCTTCTTCCCTGGATGATCTGAAGTATGCGGCCGCCCTCACAGAAGAAATCGAAACCGATCCCGGCACTTTCATTTATGTTCATACGGCGCTGGGAAAAATGTGTGGCCAGCTGGGTCTGGATGCCGCGCCGCATCTCCGCAAGGCCGCTGAAAAACTCGATAAACTGAACGGGACTGCAAGGCATTTCGATTCGAAGAGAGCGGTCCGCACCTGTATGGATTCCTCGGATCTTCTCATAGAGGAAGATGAAGAAACCGCTCTGATCTATCTGAATAAAACCATCGAACTGACTTCGGGAAAAACCGATCCGTGGATGGAAAACTGCAGGATATCCGCCCTGTTCGACATAGGAAACATAGAATTCGATTCTGAAAGATATGATGATGCACTATAGTGCTACTCAGAAGTCATCGACACTGGGATCACCCTTCTCCGCAAAGAAGCCCTCGATAATCTGGAGATTCTCGCGGCGACATATGTTTTCAGAGGCAAGTGCTCGGCGGAATCGGGAAAAATCGATGATTTCATTTCCGACTCCGCGAAAGCGATAATGGTATTCGACGAGCTGTCCGGATCCGCAGACGATGATTTTTGCATAAACGCGTCTGAAATCTGCGAGGGGATAGCGGAGGTGCTTATCAGTGCCGGAAAAATCGAAGAAGCAGAAAAATACATGATAAAAGCCATGACATACCAGGCTGCGGCAGCAAAAAAACACATTGAAAACCATGAAAACAAAAAACCTCTGCGAAAAAACCTGCGATCGGAGAGGACCTTAACGCATAGATTATAATCAACATCCCGATAGGGCTTCATGCACGGTATGTTCTGCAGCAGGTGCAAAAGCCTCATGCCTCCGGGATGTTCCAGATGCCGGAACTGCGGAGCATATATCGATGGAGATTCCGTAAGCAGCCAGACCAGTCTTTTCGGCGGATCGTTCGAAAAAAAGAAAGAGCCCGTCATAAAAACTGTAGAGGGAGCGCCTTTCATGCCGTACGAGCC
>JAEEGL010062702.1_pt1 | contig 13597 bp, 13 predicted proteins | sample 9134231 | NCBI WGS metagenome assembly JAEEGL01 (sample SAMN16246548, study PRJNA631951) | gut metagenome | biome: gut microbiome; feature: rumen; material: fiber-attached | host: Bos | place: Iran: Karaj | collected 2018-10
AGATTCGGTAAAACTGCCCGATTTATCGTATTTACGCTCTTTAGAAGTATACAAATATCCGTTATGATATTCGTACTCGTTAAGTAAATTGCCTTCCGTGTCATATTCATACGAATACTCGGAAAAATCTATAATACCGCCATCCAGATAATATGTACAATAACCGGCATATAATTTCATTTCATTATTGGAACATGCAGCAAGACAAAGCATAATAAATGCTGATAATAATACACACGAAAACTTCTTCATTCTTCCTCCTACATTTTGCTTCCCATAAACTCTTTTTGATGATGGAAATATAATTCTTCCGTGGCAAGAGCCATCTTTGTGACAGCAAACTCGCATCTTTTAGGATCGGGATATATATACCATGTATCCTCAAGAGTATTTAAATCCACGCAATCACCGAATTTGCCGAGGTATTCGTACTCAATATGGCATGAATACAGTGAAGGAACGGTTTTTCTCATCTCAAAAGGATCACCGTCAGTATCCGTACCTTTAACGAGGAAACCGTTCATATCATGAACCATCGTTCCTTCTCCGAGATAGATAAACTTCTTCGCATTGGGTAAAGTATCTACCTTTACAGGCAGTTCACCCGATGAATATGTTCCGTTCTCGACTTCTTTTCGAACATTTGCTCTTTCCCATTCATACCAGTCGGGAATATGTGAAAACTCGGTTTCTCCTTCTTTTGCTTTCAGTTCACTGAGTTCACTCATCTCCCATTCTTTGCCGCATGCATTGCATTTAAGTACTGTGCCTTCGGATGACATCTTAAATTCCGTCATGCAGTTCGGACACTGGTATAAAACTTTATGTAAACCTTCTGCTCTTTTCTTATAAGTAATTCTGATTCCCCTTTCCTTCTGCCAGGCAAAATCATCATACTGAAAAGCTTCGACGATTTTTTTATTAATATTCTCAACAGATTCGCTCTGTACTTCTTCTGCCGTAAAAAGAAGCTTAAATTCAGCCTCTGTGGGATGAACGTTTCTGTCATGCAGATTCCAGAACGGCGAATTCACATGATGTCCGTGACAGATAAGAACAACAACAGGCGCTTTTAATAGTTTACATAACTTCCCGAGTGATTCGGGAAGAACCGCTGTAGTTCCGCACAATGAATATCTGGCTTCGGGGTAAATAACCGCCACATCACCGTTTTTTATCGTATGTATCAGCTGCTTTATAAGTATAATGTCATTCGTGAATTTTCTTTTACATATACATCCCACATCACGAAGAAGTTTCTCTCTTCCGATAAAACCGTCGATCGCAACCACATAATTTGCTCTCCAGGGAAAAATTGCTTTCGTGGCAACTTTAAAATCCATAAAAGCATTGTGATTGCACAACAAAACAAAAGGAGGTTTCAGCTCCTCTGTTCCGATTTTGGTAAGCTTGTTCTTATGCTTCCATACATCCGGCATACTGAGAATGTATGTAAGCGGCCTGAGAAACCACCTGGTTCTTACAGGTGGTTTCTTCATGTCGAATCTTTCAAAATTCTGCATTATTCCGTTACTTTTCCTTTTAATATTCTCTGCTTAAAAGCTTTGATCTTTGCTCCGTAGCGGCTGGACATTATCAATCCCGCAAGCATGATTCCGAGCGCCGCACCCTGTGCGATATCGGATGCTACTCTTACATAAGCGTAGTCTGCATAAAATGCCGAATCTTTTACGATCATAAATATTACGAACACCAGCATTCCGACTGCATTGCATATTCTGACGCGCTTATTGCATTTTTCAGCTTCCGTATTTGTATAATCCACTGCCTGTAAAACTGTTTCTTTGATTTCTTTATCCATAGTTTTTTTCCTTTCTCCGTTTAAAATATCCCGAAGATCGACTTCAAAATAATCGGAGATCTCTATTAAAATATCCAGATCCGGCATATTGTTTCCGTTCTCCCATCGGGACACTGTCCTGCTTGATACATAAAACTTTTCCGCAAGCTGTTCCTGTGTGATTCCTTTTTCTTTTCTAAGCTCTTTTAAAAATCCGCCAATCTTCTTCTGGTCCATGAGCTCTTGGTCCTCCTTTCGGGAAAATCGTATCAAATCAACCGGATATAAAACACGACATAAAACAGGAGTTTGCCGTATTTTCAAAACAAGACATACCTTGTCGTGTGGATAAAAAAATCATCTAATCAATTATAACAAAAAAAGCAGCACTTATGCACTGCTTTTATCTAGACTTTTTCATGTTAAATCATTTATTCCGAAGGGTCCACATCCGAAACTTCAAGATCAAGCGAAGGTCCGCCTTCGGGCGCAGGCTGGGCATTGGCAAAATCTACCGGATCTTCCGGCTCTTCGGTCGATTTTTCTTCGTCATCCCAAAGTGATTCGTCTTCTTCATGTTCTTTGGCCATGATCGCCATATTCTTAGCTGCCATGTATAATTTGAAATTATACTTCATCAGCCTTTCTTCATCCTGCGGCGGAACAATATCGCCTTTCATGATACGGCGTGCCGTTTCCATTATCTTCATCTCATCCGCTGCGGCTTTTTCAACAGCCTCTCCCTGCTGTTCGGCGGATTTCATATTTGCATAAGCAACCGTCATCTCAGTTATTTCATTCTGGAAATCCATATATTTCTGCGCCTGTTTTTCAAGTGCATTGCATGATAATTCAAGCGTGGCGGCTTCCTCGTTAAACTTATCCGCCTCGAGAGGATAAAGCCTTGCATTCTTAACGGCTTCCTCTTTGGCAGCACGTTTCTTCTGTGCGGCCTGTGAGAATTTCTGATATTGCTGATTATAAGCTCTGGTTGCTTCTCCTATTGTCATCATAATGTTTACCTCCGTGTAAACAAAGTACCTCTGATTCTTTTATCGGTCTTTTTCTTTATTTTTCAACCCTTTGCCGCCATTCAGATTAAGAATGATGACCGCAGTCAGGATAAGTACTATTCCGAGGCCCGAAAATATGGTCAGAGGTTCATGAAAAACCGTTATTCCGAAAACTGTCGCCACCATCGGTTCAACGGTTGCCAGAATTCCGGCCTTTCCGGCTTCCATTCTCTGAAGTCCGAGCGTATATAAAAGAAAAGGTATAACCGCAGTTATGAGTGCAGTTAAAAGACATAAAAGAAACAGAGGCGGCAGACTCTCTGCCGCAGATATTTTAAGTATCACATCTTTCGGATTGCATATGATGATCGAACCTGCGGCTGCAAAAAGGAAAGTATAAGTTGTTACCGTAAAAGTCGAATATCTTTTAAGTGCTATCGTTCCCAAAATACTGTATAATCCGTATCCTATTCCGGAACCCAGACCGACGAGCAGTCCGAAAAGAGTCATTCCTTCAGTTGATATGCCTGAAACCAGAACACAGCCTCCGAAAGCAAGAATAAGTGAGATCAGTTTTTTTACAGTCATCTTTTCATGAAAGAAAACCAGCGACATTAACATTATCCAGATGGGCGAAGTATAAAGGAGGATCGCCGCAACCGAAAGTGACATCATGGATATCGCCGTAAAATAACAAACCGTAAAAAACAGAATGCTTCCGAATCCCAGACCCACAAAAAGAGGGATGTCCTTAAGGCGGATCTTAAAACCTTTTCGGTCTTTTATCAAAAGAATAAGACCGAAAATCAGGGCAGCCAGGATAACACGAAGCGCAACGATCTGGATTGATGAAAATCCGTATGAACCGAGCCTTCTTACGAAAATACCCATGCTTCCCCAAAAACACCCTGCAATTATAATCATTGCAGGGCCTGTAAGTTTATTATTGTGTTTTTCCGAGTCAGTTCTGTTATTGCTCATTATTCTTTACTATCATTTCCATTCCGATCTTCTGAGGAATAAATCCCATAGCTTCATAAAATTTGATTGCACCCGGATTGCATGACCATACATTCAAAGTGATGTTGTAAAAATCGTTATCTGAAGCATATTCGCTGACATGATCAAAAAGCATCTTTCCGATATGTTTTCCACGTTCATTTTCATCAACACAGATATCATCAACATACAGAGTTTTAATATCCGTAAGTACCGAATTGTTCAATTCCTGTTTGTGAATGCAGAATGCATGTCCAAGAACATCTCCGTTTTCATCAACGCAGACAAAGACAGGAGTTTTCGGATCCTTAATGATCATCTCAAGTTCATTTTCATTATATTTTGTAGCCGGTCCCTTAAAAATGTCAGGACGTCCGTTATGGTGAACCATGTCCACCTGGACAAGCAGTTTAAGAATGCCCGGAATTTCCTTTGATGTCGCTGATCTGACTTCCATCGTTTTGCCCTTTTTCATATCAAAAATTATTCATTGCTGCATTATTTATTTTAACATATTTACAAATTAACTCAATAAATAAACGATGCTCGCGCCCGGCTTAATAAAAAGGGTAGGACCGAATGTCCTACCCTTTTCTTAATCCGTGCGCTAGAGGGCGAGCGTCGTCCGGTGGACGACGAGTCCGCGAGCCGACCGAGCCGGCAGGCGAGACCGAACCCATGCGTATGCACGGGTTCAAAGCGGCAACGCCGCTTTGAAATGAAAAAGGGATGCTTCTGCATCCCTTTCTCATTTCATACCGTGCGCTAGAGGATTCGAACCCCCGACCTTTTGGTCCGTAGCCAAACGCTCTATCCAGCTGAGCTAAGCGCACATTTTTACAACGCAAAAGATATTTTAACCCAACGAACAAACGTTGTCAAGAAAATTACCTTTTTTAAGAGCCGCTTTATCGCAAAACGGCTCTTAAATGATTACTTTGCCTGTTTTATCGAAAGTGATATTCTCTTCTTTGCTTCATTAACATCAAGTACAACAACCTTAACATCATCTCCCACCGATAACGCCTCACTCGGATGTTTTAAGTATCTGTCGCATATCTCTGAAATATGTACCAGTCCGTCCTGATGAACACCGATATCAACAAACGCTCCAAAGTCTATTACGTTACGAACCGTACCTTCCAGAACCATTCCGGGTTTTAGATCTTTAATATCCAGAAGATCGGTCTTAAAGATCGGTGCGGGAAGCGATTCTCTCGGATCCCTTCCGGGCTTTGTAAGTTCTTTTACAATATCTCTTAAAGTAAGAACACCTATTCCGCATTCTTCCGCGATCTTCTTTTCATCGTTCTTTTTAACCTTTTCTGACAGATCGCCTATTTTACCGTTCTTTACGTCATCAAGAGTCACTCCGCAGATCTTTAAGAACTTAAGTGCTGCATCGTAACTTTCGGGATGTACGCCTGTATTGTCGAGTACATTTTCGCTTTCGGGAATTCTTAAAAATCCCGCGCACTGCTCGAATGCTTTAGGCCCGAGTTTGGGAACTTTCTTAATATCTTTCCTTGAACGGAATGCACCGTTTTCTTCTCTGAAAGCAACAATATTCTTTGCCGTGGCACTGCTAAGGCCGGATACCCTTTGCAGAAGTGAAGGTGAAGCAGTATTGATATCAACTCCTACTGCGTTAACACAGTCTTCAACGACCGCATCAAGGCTTTCCTCAAGTCTTTTCTGAGGCATATCGTGCTGATACTGTCCGACACCTATGGCTTTAGGCTCGATCTTAACAAGCTCTGCAAGAGGATCTTCAAGTCTTCTTGCGATTGATACCGCACTTCTTAAATTGACATCATACTGAGGGAATTCTTCCGCAGCGAGTTTGGATGCAGAGTATACCGAAGCACCTGCTTCGTTAACTATCATGTAAGATACACCCGGGCATTTCTTAAGCATTTCTACAGTCATGCTCTCTGTTTCTCTGGATGCGGTACCATTTCCTATTGCAATGTGCTTTACATTCCATTTTTTTATCATGCCGCTTAACTTCGAAATGCACTCATCTTTCTGCTTTTCACCGTGAGTAGGATAAACTACCGTTGTATCCAAAACTTTACCCGTCTCGTCGATCACAGCCACTTTACAGCCCATTCTGTATCCGGGATCGAGGCCCATGGTTACTTTACCCTTTACGGGAGGCTGCATAAGAAGCGGTTTAAGGTTAAGCGAGAAATTATGGATCGCTCCTTCGCATGCGCTTTCCGTTATAGCAGCTCTGACTTCATTTTCCATGGAAGGAGCAAGAAGTCTTTCATATCCGTCTTTTATCGCATCTTTAAGGAAAGCTTTGGCATTGGATTCTCCTTTTATCATCTGCTTTTCGATAACTGCGAGCGCCTCCGCTTCATCAACATCGATCTTAACTTTTAAGAATCCTTCCTTCTCGCCGCGGTTGATGGCAAGGACCTGATGTCCCTGAATTTTGTTTAATGACGAAACGAAATCGTAATAACCGCTGTATACGGAATCTTCCTCTTTCGAAGCTGAACTTCTTAACGAACCTTTCTTCATATAAAGGTTTCTTAACTGCTTTCTTGCATCAACCGAATCGGATACCATTTCGGCAATGATATCACTTGCTCCGTTTAAGGCATCTTCAATGCTCTCAACACCTTTTTCGGGATCAATGTATTTCTTTGCAAGATCTTCGATCTTACCCATCTTCGGATCCTGCATATAAAATGTAAGCGCAAGGGGTTCAAGTCCTTTTTCTTTTGCTATGACAGCCCTTGTACGTCTTTTCTGCTTAAAAGGTCTGTATATATCTTCAACTTCCGATAAGGTTTTGGCATTTTCAATCTGCTTTTTTAACTCATCGGTAAGTTTTTCCTGCGAATCTATGCTTTTGATAACTTCTTCTTTTCTTGCTTCAAGATTTCTTAATCTGTTAAGTTTTTCCTCAAGTTCACGAAGAACGGAATCATCCATGGCTCCGTGTGCTTCTTTTCTGTATCTTGCAATAAAAGGGATCGTACATCCTTCATCATAGAGTTTTATTACGTTTTCAACGTAATTCTGAGGTTTGTTTAATTCTGTCGCGATTATTTTAGCTATGTCTGTCATTAATTCCCGTAACTCCTTTTAGTCAAAACAAGCGCCGGGCAGCCTAAGCATACCCGGCACCTTGATTTCATTTTAATTTCAGATATTCAGTCTTATTTTTTCTTTCCGAAGAAAAGATTGACCATGTTCTGGATTCCCGCATAAATAAGTAAGATACCGAATGCAAGAACGAAGATCTTTGTGACTTTTACACCGAAGAAAATAATCAATCCGCCAAGGATAATGCTTACAATACCGAAGATCAAAGGAACAAACCACTTTGATACGTCACTCTTTTTACTGTCAAGAGCAGCTTTGATCTTAAAGAATCCCTCAACGATCAGGTAAAGTCCGAACATAAATCCGAGAACCATCATCAAAAGATTGGGCACACCCAGAAGATGTGAAATAAGAAGTATGATCGCTGCTATAAGTGCAAGTGCACCTATAATAAGTTCTTTGATCTTTTCTTTGGTGTTCTTGGCAAATGCAATGATATTGATGATTGCGATAACGCCGAGAATGCCTGCTGCCACCCATTTGATAATGTTGTCAAGCATATCTGCGATCTGATTCTTAAACATAATCACTACTACGCCGAGAATTATGAATCCGATAGCCGAGATCAGCAGATACGGTGTCCTTGAAGATGATTTTTTTTCGTCGCTCATTTTGTGTCCCCTCCTAATACTCTCTTGTTATCCAAGTGTCTCGTTCGCCGCGTGTATACAGGTCTCCCCAAACCTTTTCGCAAAGATTCTCACAGTTCTCGATCGTGAACGTGGGATCGTTTGCGGCAAGGATTGTGTTCTTTCTTTCTTCTTCCGTATATTCACTCAAGGGACAGGTGTAGATATTTCCGTATCCCGAACGGCCGATATTGGCTACCAAAGGCTCAACCCCGTATCTGGAGATAACAACCTCACCTTTGGAATTTCTTGTAAGTTCCACCTTCGCCATTCCGCCGACTGCCTGCTCGTAAACACCGGCTCTTGCCGCTCTCGTACCTGTAACGTAATTGCCGAGAGAATAATATACAAGCATTTCGTCACCGTCGTTGGGGTCGGTGTACCACTCTATGGGCTGAATAACATGGGGATGTGCTCCGATCACAAGATCTACATCTCTTTCAAGAAGCCAGTTGCACCAGTTCTTCTGTTCCGAACTTGCGTATAACTGATACTCATTTCCCCAATGCATAAGGACTACAACAAAATCAGCAACTTCATGTGCTTTTTTGATGTTTCTGTCCATAAGATCCTCATCAATAAGGTTTACCGCAAAAGGCATATCATCGGGCTGCGGCATACCGTTAAGTCCGTATGTATAGTTTAAAAGAGCAATCTTCATTCCGTTCTTTTCGATGACGGTTATTTCTTCCTGCTGCTCTTTAGTCTCATTTACGCCGAGTACCTTAATATCAGGATATTTCTTCCAGAAATTAATGGTATTTAAAAGACCTTTTTTCCACTTATCCATTGTATGGTTTGTGGCATGAAGGATAACGTTAAAACCGGCATTTGCTTCGGCATCGCCTACTTCTTCGGCCGTATTGAACATCGGGTATCCCGAAAATCCCATATCTTCGCCTGCGAAAACGATTTCCTCGTTTACGATCCTTATGTCGGCAGCCTGAATATCAGGAAGGATCCTCTGGAAAAGATGGTCGTAATTCTTTGTTCCGTCCTCTTTAAAACCTGACTCCGTAACATTAAGATGCATAAGCATATCACCGATCATCATGATCTGAACGTTCTGAGATACCTCCATTGGAACGTTCTCTTCAAGCATTGCCCATTCGGCAGGTGTTACGGCTGCCTCATAAGTTTTAAGCATCTTTATCTCGGAAATGGTTCCGGGAGTCTTAACTCCGACATTGGAATTGCTGAACGCATATACGATGATCAGTGCTATAAGTGCAACGATCGAAACACCTACAACTCCTGCGACTACCTTGTATAATGCATTACTTGTTTTCTTTTTTCTTCTTTTTCTCGAATTGCTTCTTCTGTGATTGCTGTAATTTCTGTTGTTTCCCATCTTAGTAAACATTCCCCGTTTATTTTAGAATAGTTGTTCCGTCAGAAACTGATATATTTCCTGGTTTTTCTCCTGCCAGTTATCGCATATCGTTGCTGCCATTTTTTCACTCGGAACGGTCATTTTAATTGTAACCAGTTCCGTATCGCGGTCCTTGGCCCAAAGAAATGCTTCATATTCTCCGAACTGATTCTTGTAATAATCCGAAACAATTGATGCTTCACGTCTTAATTCCGTCGAATTGACTTTAAGATAATCCTGAATGTCACATTTGATCTCAGGACTGATGTCTCCGAGGAAATACTGAAGTGATTCCATGCCCTCTTCGGTAATGGAGATCAGTGTTTTGTTGTGATTTTGCTTAACTGCAAGGAAGTTCTGATCTTCAAGTGCTTTAACGTGTGACTGGATATTTAAGAATGATGTATATTCCTTCTCCACGAAAAAAGTACTTATCTGTATAAGTGTCAAAGGCTCCGCCGCAGATTTGAGCATGTACAGAATCATTAATTTGTATAATGTTTCCGAATTGTAATTCATATAATCCCCTAATTCATTTTCTCTGCTTAATCATTTATATGGTCTTTAACCGCCTTGCAGACAACCTCTGCCACCGTAGGATGGAAAGGAGGCACGATGATATTCTCATCATTTAATTCATCATCGGGAATAAGGTCTGCGATCGCATTGGCTGCTGCTAACTTCATTTCTTCGGTGATCTGTTTTGCCCTGCCTTCAAGTGCTCCCTTGAATATTCCGGGGAAAGCAATAACGTTATTGACCTGATTCGGGAAATCCGAACGTCCCGTGCCGACTATTCTTGCACCTGCTGCCTTGGCAACATCCGGCATGATCTCGGGAACGGGATTTGCCATTGCAAAAATGATGGCATCTTTATTCATCGACTTAACCATCTCGGGTGTAACAAGATTGGGAGCACTTACTCCGACAAAAATGTCCGCACCTTTTAACGCATCCGAAAGTGTACCTTTTTCATTACCTAAGTTGGTAACTTCGCACATTTTTTTCTGCATCCAGTTAAGATCGGGATAATCCTTTGATATTATACCCAATTTATCACACATTAAAACATTTTTGAATCCGTATCTTAAAAGAAGTTTGGTGATAGCCACGCCTGCGGAACCAGCGCCGTTTACAACCACTCTGCACTCTTCTTTCTTCTTGCCCGTAACTTTTAAAGAGTTGATCAAACCTGCGAGAACTACGATCGCGGTACCGTGCTGATCGTCATGAAATACGGGAATATCAAGCGTTGTTTTAAGTCTTTCTTCTATTTCGAAACATCTGGGAGCCGAAATATCCTCAAGATTGATTCCGCCATAATTGGGAGCCAGATATGTTACCGTCTTGATTATCTCTTCGGTATCCTGCGTTGCTATACAGATTGGAACTGCATTTACTCCTCCGAATTCCTTGAAAAGCACAGCCTTTCCTTCCATAACGGGGATTCCTGCTTCGGCACCGATATTTCCGAGTCCCAGAACTGCTGAACCGTCTGATATAACGGCTACGGTATTTGCTTTTGCAGTGTATTTATATACCGCACTTTTATCCCTTGCTATTTCTTTGCAGGGTTCTGCAACACCGGGCGTATATGCAAGTGCCAGTGCTTCTTTGGACTTAACTTCAACCTTGCTCTTGGTTTCAAGTTTTCCCTGCCATTCTTCATGAAGTTTAAGTGCCTGTTCTGCGTTTGTCATGTCTATCCTCTTTCGTCATTTATGTTTTTAAAATCTCAATCAAGTATTATACCTTTTATTCTCTATTTGGCAAACTCCAAAAGTGCTCTGAGTTCATCCTTCGTAAACGGATAATCGGTATTGCAGAAATCGCAGTGAAGATTAACCGATTCTTCCTCTTCGGCCATCTTCGAAAGGTCTGCTTTTCCTATGCTTATAAGCGCTTTGCTTACTCTCTCTTTCGAGCAGTTGCACTTAAAGCCCACGGGGATCTCATCCATTATTTCGGGTTCAAGCCCGTCACATAAGATCTCAAGTATTTCTTCAGGGCCCTTGCCTTCGTCAAGAAGACTGGTAACGCTTGAAACAGAAGATAAATTCTTTTCGATCTTCTCTATGATCTCTTCCGTTGCATCAGGCATAAGCTGGATAATAAAACCTCCTGCCTGTTTTACGGTATTGTCCTTATTCATCAAAACCCCGAGTCCCACGCTTGAAGGAGTCTGTTCGGAACTTGCGAAATAGTATGTCAGATCTTCGGCTATCTCACTTGTCTGAAGCACTGTCTGGCCTACATATGGTTCTTTAAGTCCGAGGTCTTTTATAACATCTAGAAAACCTATTCCGACTGCAGATGCCACATCAAGTTTACCGATGCTGTTTGCTGGCAGGATCACATCGGGATTTCCGACATAACCTTTTACATAGCCTTTTGAATCCGCGGTAACGGTAATTCCTCCAATCGGTCCGCTTGAATTGATCCTTAGTGTAAGGATGTCTTTATCTCCTTTTAACATCGAGCCCATCATGCTTCCCGCGGTAAGGAGTCTTCCGAGTGCGGCCGTACATACCGGAGACGTATTGTGACGTCTTCTGGCTTCCTCAACCATATCTTTTGTATATGCGACAAACACACGCACCTGAGCGCCGCCTGCCGTTGCTCTTACTATCTTATCCATAATTATTTATTAGTCCTGTGATCGGAATTTATTTTCCGGACTCTCTCGCTATCACAAAGATCCTTTCGGAATCTTCATTTGCAACGCCAAATCCGTCCGCATCAAAAGCCTCGATAAATACAAGGCCCGCTTCTTTAAGGAAATCTTTTATCTCTTCGAGAGTATATCCTCTCTGATAATGATACTCCACAAATCTTTTATAAAGATCGGAATCGTCATCTTTCTTTACGTTTCCATCTCCTGCGAAGTCTTTGCCGGGTTCTGCTTTAACGAAAAATGTTACTTCGTATTCGTTTATCTTTGTCTCTTCATCGAAATAATTACTCCAGATAAAAGAAACTTCTTCGTTACTGTCAGCTATCGTCGAATCACCGATGATGTCCCTGTACTTATGAATGGTATTGAAATCAAAAACGAAAAGTCCCTTCGGGTCGAGATAATTATTGACCAGTTTAAATGTATGGATCATCTCTTCGTCTTCGAGAATGTAATTTATCGAATCGCAGATGCTGACTATTGCATTAACGGTTCCGTACAGTTCAAACTCGCGCATGTCCTGGCATATGTACATTATATCGGACACCTTGTTGTCTGAACCGGCAGGACTGTTTTCTGATTCTTTTAAATATTCTTCTTTCTTGGTACGTGCTTCGGCAAGCATCTCATCGGAATTATCAATTCCTATCATGTCATAGCCCGCTTCGGCAAGACGCATGGTAAAATTGCCGGTACCCGCACCAAGTTCGCATACGAGTCCGTCTTTTATTCCGTTTTCGGAAAGTTTTTCCTTAACGAGATCAAACCATTCGTCGTAAGGAACATCTTCCATCAGTTCGTCATACCATTTTGAGAATTCAGTATATGCATCCATGTATGAATTATTTACCTTTTATCTATCCCAGAAAATGGAATATCGATCCGAGTGCGCCGTAAGAAAGAAGCGACATTATGATTGTTGCAAGTATAAGTCCGCAAAGCTCTGCAATTACCGCTTTGGGAAGTTTAATGTCAAAAAGTGCAGCCATTAAGGAACCCATCCATGCTCCGGTACCGGGAAGAGGTATTCCTACAAAAAGCATGAGTCCGAGGAACTCGCCTTTTTTAAGTGCATCGCTCTTTTTATTGGCTCTGTTTTCAAGCCACTCCGCAAATTTATCGATCTTAAGGAAATGAATATTCTTCATCCATAATAAGATTCTTTTGATAAAAAGAAGGATAAAAGGAATGGGAACAATGTTTCCTGCTATACAGAAAATAATGGCTTTCCAGAGAGGAACATTTAAAATGCTCGATACTATAAGTCCGCCACGAAGTTCTATGAGCGGGATCATGCTGACTATAAAGCATATCCAGACGGGAGCTATATGATGATCAAGCAGGGTATTTACTAACGCATCTCTTATTGCTGTCATGTTTTATTTACTCGCTAAAACGAGTCCTTTCATCTGATTATTTTATGATTTCTTTAAGTGCTTCAAACAGTGCCTTCATCTCCTCATCGGTACCGATGGAGATTCTTAAATAATTGTCTATTCTCTCGATACTGAAATGACGTACCAGAATGCTTCTTTCTCTTAATGCCGCATAAATATCGTTTGCGTTATATTCAGGATGTGTTACGAAAACAAAGTTTGCTTTTGATTCCGGAAATATGAAACCGAGTTTCTTAAATTCCTCAACACTCCACTCTCTGGTCTTTATAACCTTTTCGCAGCACTCTTTAAAATAATCTTCATCCTTTAAAACTGCTGCCGCAACTCTGAGCGACGGTTCATTCATGGTATAAGAGTTGATCGAGAACTTAACGGCTTTGATCTTTGAGATAAGCTCGGGATTCGCAAATGCCATTCCGATACGAAGTCCCGCAAGATTTCTCGACTTTGAATATGTCTGCGTAACTATGAGATTATCGTACTTGTCTATAAGTTTAACCGCAGATTCACCGCCGAAATCGATATAAGCCTCATCTACTATAACTACCGAATCCCTGTTGAATTTAAGCACTTCCTCTATTTTTTCGAG
>JAEEGL010652620.1_pt1 | contig 13597 bp, 14 predicted proteins | sample 9134231 | NCBI WGS metagenome assembly JAEEGL01 (sample SAMN16246548, study PRJNA631951) | gut metagenome | biome: gut microbiome; feature: rumen; material: fiber-attached | host: Bos | place: Iran: Karaj | collected 2018-10
ATCGCGCATCCCGGCTCCGTCATATGCCTGCAGTTGCTGAACCTGCATCTGCATTCGAGTTCCTTTATGTCCGAGAATGTCTCGTCAATTCCCTCTGCGCTTTCGGCCATGCCGATCTCTCGCATACCGGGTGTGTCTATGATGCTTACGCCGTTCTTAAGTTCGATGAGTTTCCGGTAAGTCGTTGTATGCCTGCCTTCGCCGTCATCTTCCCTTATCTCGGAGGTCTTCATTACCTCTTCTTTGCATATCGCATTTATGAGCGTGGATTTTCCTACGCCCGATGAACCTATAAGGCATATCGTGTTTCCGGGAAGCATATACTGTTCGAGTTCGTCAAGTCCGATATCCAATACTGCGGATACGGCATGCACCCGCACCTTGTCCGAAACAGACTCCACCTCACGCACATACCTTCCGACATTGTTGCAGAGATCGGATTTCGTGAGGATCACGACGGGTATAACGCCGCCCTGCAAAACCGTGCTCACATATCTTGCTATGCGGTTGTAGCTGTAATCCTCGTTGAGCGATGTTACGATAAAGCAGTAGTCCGCATTTGCGACCATATACTGCATAACGCCGGTCTTTGCCTGATCGGGCCTCTGAAGGAAGCTCTTTCTTTCGCATACCGAAAGTATCGTCGAATCCCCCGATCTGTTATACAAAAACGTCACATAATCGCCCACCACAGGCAGTTTTTCACTGTCTTCGAGGTAGAGGTTTCCTTTGAGTTTCGCGGTCAGCTCCTGCTCCCAGAAGCGGATCTTGTATCTGTTTACGCCCGCCTCCGAGATCCTGCCGAGCTTCTCCTTATGCAGCCACTGGCAGGAAAGCTTAAGCGGCTTATAATACGGAAAGTTTTTGGTAAACTCCGCAACCGCCGTCTCATCCTCACACTTTTCAAAGAACGGTGCTTCATAAAACAGACCGTGTATCTCCTCAAAACCGTCGTTCAGAGGCAGCGCCATAAACGCACTCGCATTTCCGAACGCCGGATGATGTATGTCAAAGCGGTCGCAGGTCACAAACCCGTGCTTCGGATAGTAATCCGGCTCCCCGCATATGACTATGCCCTTATATCCCGCTTCTTTTGCGAGAGCGATCGTTTCTTCGAGAAGCCGTGCGCCTATGCCCATAGAAAAGCAGGTCGGCTCCACAGCCAACGGACCGAAAGTCAGGACTTCGTGTTCCTTGTTTCCGTCCACCACCTTCGCTTTTGTGTAAAATATCGCGCCGACGATCTTTCCGTCAAGTTCCGCCACGCGGCTGAGCTCCGGCAGATATTCCTCCGCCTCGCGCAGCATATGTACGAGCAGATGCTCATTGCAGCCCGGATCGTGTATGTTCCAGAAGGCGCGCATAGTCATAAGTTCCGTGGCATAAAAATCTTCGTTCGTTTCTTTTCTGATGATTAAATTTTCCAATTCTTTGTCTCCTTATTATGTACAATTATCAATCTGAACCACATGACAGTATGGAGACCTTGTTCGGGATTCCGCCAAAAAAGGCATAAGAAAACCGTGACAAAAGCCACGGTTATAAGATCGCTATAATATATCCGTTACGGATCAAAGAGCAGAAACCGAGGTCATCATACCGTATTCATTTACAATCTCTGTTGTCGCACGCATTTATGATTACCTCACTTTCCTTAAAATTTGCTATCACTATATTTACCAAATATGAGCCGAGATGTCAATAAGCAAATGGATTTATTCGGATTCTTTTTTCCTGCCCGATTCGATAAGCTCTCTTTCGAAAGCCTCGGGATTTTTCAGGTAGTAGTCCTGATGGTATTCCTCCGCCTCGTAAAAGCTCTTAAAAGGCTCTATGGATATGCAGGGCTTCTTCCCGCTCTCTTCGGCAAGTTTCCCGACAGCACTCTCCGCAAGACGCTTTTCTTCCTCAGTAGAATAGTAGATCGCCAGCGTATATGAGTGTCCCTTGTCGATAAACTGGCCTTCGGGATCAAAAGGATCCACGTTCGCCAGGTATATCTCGAGAAGCCGCGAATAAGGAACGCGTCCGGGATCATATTCCAGCATTATGGTCTCGCGGTGCCCGGTCTTCTGCGCCTTAACGTCCTCATATGTCGGAAAGGCCTCATCGCCTCCGGAATATCCGCTCACCACTTTATCAACTCCGTAGATCTTGTATATCGGTGTAACGCACCAAAAACATCCGCCCGCAAAATATGCTTTCATTTATGCCTCCTTTGAATGTATAGAGGGATGGAGATCACTTCCCCCCGCCCAAAAATTCTTCCTTCGAGATAAGCATCTCGATTATGTTGCTCCGTTCGTGCGGGACCGTCCGCATATCCCTAAATCCCGCCTTTTTGTAGCAGTTATGCGCTATGTCGTTATTTTCAAACACGCCCATTGACACAAAATCCACACCGAGGATATTAAAGGCATATTCCAGGCCCTTCCTGATCATTTGTGTCCCGTATCCTTTTCCTCTCAGAGAACTGTCCACGATCACCCAGCCAAAGCGGAGCATCCTGTTATCACCGTTCAGGTATCTCATGATGAAACTGCCGACAACCCCGTCCTCGTCCGTGAATGCGACCCACGGATAGAAGTTGTCCTCTTCCGCGCAGTCACCGTTATCGTTCGTAAATCTGTCGTCTATCTGCTCCGCGCTCACGGGGAATCGGCCGAACCTTTCGCCTCCCCATTTGAAAAAGACATCCTCATCCTCTATCCAGCCCGCGATCTTCTTCGCATCACAGTGCTTATATGGTCTTAATCGCATTCCTGCTCCTTCCGCGGATCACCGGATCCTTTTCTCGTAATCCACCAGTGTCATAATGTCGTTTACCGCGCGTTCCTCACCCACGCGCACAAATCCACATTTCTCGTACAGATGGCAGTTTCCGGGCTCCTGAAGTATCGTGTCGAGCTTCCATACCCTGACTCCGGGGAACATTGCAAACAGTTTCCGGAGCGCCGTATATCCTATCCCCTTGTTCTGATATTTCGGAAGTACAAACATCGGGCTTATGTAAAAACATGCCTCCTCGGGATCCGACTTCTTCGGGCCGGCATTGATCGCGCCGACTCTCGCTCCGTCTTTTACTATAAAAAAGTACTTCCTCTCTCCCGAAAAAGCCCTTGCCTTAACTCTCTCGATCGTCTCCGTTGCAGGCGACATATCGTCATGATACTTCTCATACAGCGGCATAAAGCTCTCAATCTGCATATCATACAACTGCTCTATGTCACCCTCGCGCACTTCCTCCAGCTTTATGCGGTTCATCATTTCCGTGCAGCCTGCATCCGGCAGATCAAAGCGTTCCTTTATCATCCGCGCGACCTCAGCGGGCTCAAGGTTGGTATTATCTATCTTTATGTAGTTTTCAAAAGGGATCTCGCCATCCTTGCTCACGAGCCGGTATTTAGTCTCCTCGCGCAGCATACGATCCTCCGACAGAACGATATCCCGCTTTGACGCCTTATTTTTCAGCCTGTTCTCGGTCTTATTCCTCTCGATGCGCACAGCCCTGTCGGCAACCAGCTCAACATAGTATATCGTTCCGCCCGTTGCCTCGAACCTGTCGGTTACCGACTTTATATAGTCCCAGTCGGACTGCTCGTCAAACGCCCACATATAGGTATAGATCATACCTGTGTAATCCGTCTTCAGAAAAGCATCGAAAATATCGGCGCGGAGCTTGCTGATCACCGCGCCGTCAAATCTTCCGAATATCTCGATCACGGGCTCTATCATATGATGATTGTGAAACAGCCTGTAATCCGTTATTTTCATAAGTTCCTGGCCTACGGTCATCTTCCCGACCGCGCCGCTTCCTATGAGCACGATAAGATTCATTATGCCCCCTCCGTCTTCCAGTTTTTCTGCACATTCCTTCGATAGTGCTCAAACAGTTCCTCCGTGGCAAGCGCCATTTTTGTAACGGCAAATTCGCACTTTTCGGGATCGGGATATATGTACCAGGTGTCCTCCAATGTGTTCAGATCCACGCAGTCGCCGTATTTGCCGAGGTATTCATATTCAATATGGCACGAATACAGAGACGGTACGGTCTTTATCATCTCAAACGTATCCCCGTCTGTGTCTGTTCCTCGCACCGTAAACCCGTTCATATCATGTACAAGTGTTCCGCTTCCAAGCGGTATGAAAGCCTTGGCATTGGGAAGCGAATCGACACGCACGGGCAATTCTCCCGACGAGTATGTTCCGGCCTCGACTTCCTTTCGGACATTCATACGCTCCCATTCGTACCAGTCGGGTATATGCGAAAACTCGGTTTCACCGTCTGTCGACTTAAGCTCGCCCAGTTCCGTCATCTCCCATCTTTTGCCGCACGCGGAGCACGAGAGGATCGTGCCGGACGAAGTCATCTTATATTCCCTGCCGCAGGCCGGGCACTGATAAAGCACCTTATGCAGACCTTCCGCGCGTCCCTTGTATGTGACTCTTATGTCCTTTTCCTTCTGCCATGCATAATCGTCATATCGGAAAGCATCTGTGATCTTTTTGTTTATCTCATCTATCGATGCCTCCGCCAGCTGTTCCTTTGTAAACAACAGCTTATAATCCGCCTCGGTCGGTTTAACGCCTCTGTCATGCAGGTTCCAGAACGGCGAATTGATATGGTGTCCGTGGCATATGAGTACTGCGACCGGCACCTTTAAGAGCTTGCAGAATTTCCCGAGTGACGCAGGCAGAACAGCAGTCGTCCCGCACAGAGAATATCTTGCCTCAGGGTATATGATCGCCACATCGCCGTTCTTGATCGTCCTCATCAGCTGCTTTACAAGCATCGTGTCGTTCGTGAATTTCCTCTTGCAGATACAGCCCACATCGCGAAGGAGCTTCTCGCGTCCGATAAAGCCGTCGATCGCCACGACATAATTAGCCCTCTTCGGAAATATCGCCTTGGTCGCAACCTTAAAATCCATAAACGCATTGTGATTGCATAAAAGAAGGAACGGAGGCTTAATGTCCTGTGTTCCCTCCCGGTGCAGTATGTTCTTATGCTTTATCACATCCGGCATGCTGAGAAGCCATGTGATAGGCCTCAGATACCATTTTGTCCGCACCGGCGGCGCCGTCATATCAAAACGTTCAAATTTGCTTTTCATAAACTTCCTCTCCCGATCCTTTATTATTCTACTCTTTTATCCCTGCGACCGGTTTTGAGGTTTCCCTTGTCCCGTATTTACCGTTAACCGCATTTGCTCCCCACTCATCGGACAGAACGCTGCCGTCCCATTCCACAACATCGAGATTTCAAAATCCTGCATTTCCGATGTGTTCCCCGGGCTCATATCGCCATATTACACATCGAGATTTCAAAAATCTGCGTTTCCGATGTGCTTTTTTCCTTCTTGCTTTCCAAAAACACATCGGGATTTCAAAAATCTGCGTTTCCGATGTGTTCCCCGGCACTCCGCGCCCCGCGGTTCCCGCTGTCCTTACCGGATCATCTCCCTGTACTTTTGAAAACGTACTCCGACCGAATAAACAAACTCGCCCCTTTCGATCATCTTCTCTATTTCCTCCTCGGTCGCCCATCTTGCATCGATTGTTTCGGTGGGTTGCAAAACTATTTCCGACAATTCAACATCCTTATGCAACAGAAAGAGATCCTGGAAATAGTTTCTGTTCTGATTTGTTGCGAACATCTTAAGTTCCGCTTCGCCCACAACTATCCCCGTTTCCTCGCGAAGTTCCCTTACCGCTGACTGCACCGTGCTCTCTCCCGCGAGGGTCCCGCCTCCGGTGAACTCCCAGAGATTGCCGGACTTTTTGTCGGGATGACGTTTTGTTATCAAAAACTGCCCCTTAGAATTCTTCACCCAGATCTCGGCGCATACATAATACTCACCGTCAGCATACGCCTCTCCTCTTGCATGAACACGGTTCAACGGGTTTCTATTGCTGTCGTATAAATCCTGATATTCCATAGTTTTCTCCTTATCCTATAATACTTCCGTAAGCTTTTCCGCCTGAAATTCCTTCATATCCACTTTTCCGTCCACCACTCTGACGCCTTCCGCCATGAGGAGCTCCGCCTGCCGTCCGGCCCCACCAAACGCGAACTCTCCCGCAAGTTCCCCTTTCGCATTTACGACACGGTAGCAGGGGATATTCAGAGGATCCGGATTTTTGTGCAGCGCATTTCCCACCGCACGCGCCATCTTTATGTCTCCCGCTGCCTCGGCCACCTGGGCATATGTTGCGACCTTCCCGTAAGGTATCCTCTTAACTGCTTCATATATGCGCTTTGACGGGCAGTCGGATATCAGATCGTAACTCTCGGCGATCATCAGCTTAATATCCTTTTCGGGAATTGTTCCGTCAAGAATTACCGTGTTCCAGTGATCCTTATTCTGATGATAGCCGGGTATGACCGACTTATGTATCTGTCTCCAGAAAAAAATCTTATCGGGATTGGCCTTGACGTTCAGATTGACATATCCGTCCTTTTCATATGTCCAGAGGAAGGCCTTTTTGTTGACCTTGTATCTTACAAGCTGCCAGTTTTCATCATGGAACGGCGCTTCCCTGTATGTATCCGGAAACGTCAGGCCATATGCAAGCGCTTCTTCACGTGTTCTCATTTCCTTCTCCGATCACTTACCTTAGTTTCTTTGACATAAACAGAAGCAGGTCATCGTCATTCACGCAGGGTTCATACTGTCCCAGCTGCTTTCCCTTGTACCATACTCCGCTTCCGTCAAAATTATAGCCCCTGCTCACATACAATCTCTGTGCGGGCCCGTACCCCGAATGGACGCCCACGGCAAGAAATATCGTATCCGACAGTTTGGCCGCTTCAGTTTCAACGGCATCCAGCAATTTGCTGCCGATCCCCTTTTTATGGATATGGAAAAACACCAGAAGATCGTTGACCTCCGGGATCCCCCGCCCGCCGAACGGACCTTCCGTGGGATTTAAGAGCAGCGTGCAGTATCCGGCCATGTCTCCTTCATATTCCGCAACAAACACAAGCCTCTGCCCGTTTTCCTGCTCGAAATAGTAGTTTTCGTATGTTTCCATCACCGGATGCCAGCCATATGAATTCTGCATATCATATATGATCTTTGCATCCCCATGCAACATGCTTCGGATCCTGACAGTCCCGTCGTCATAATAAATCTTCATATGCATTCACCTTTTTTATCATCAACAGAAGCGGGTAAACGTTTTAACAAGTAATTATACCCATTTTGTCATATACGGACAGAATTATCAATAATAAGATCACGAGATTTACTTAATAATAAGAACTACCGGGGACGTTTCACTTTGGTTGCAGGCAACCAAAGTGAAACGTCCCCGGTGGCTCTTGCTGCTCTTGTCCTACTACCCGTTATTCTTCTTGAGCGGTATCCAGATATAGACCTTCATCTCGTTCGAGCCCTCTTCCGGCGGAAGATAAACCTCGATATCATATTCCCCCGCAAGTGAATACTCTTTCAGCGCGGGAAGCCACTCCGACCATATCTTTGTATTCGTGTCCTGAAGATTCTTGATCGTACACGGGAACTGTGCCCATACACTTCCGGGTATCACCCTTGTCTCGCAGCCTTCCGGGATTTCTTCCCAGGGGAAATACAGATCCGCTATCCAGTAATCAAATTCCTTGCCTCTCATATCAAGGCAAACGCCGAAAGTTCCCATAATGGAACGTTTCTCGCCCTGAGAAAGCCATTCATCCCAGAACTTCGGAACCTCCTGATAAGATGTATCGGAATTGAAAGTTCTCTTCACTCCGACGATCGTAAACGGTGCCTTTTCAACAATCCTGTAATCCAGCATACTTCCACCCTCCATTGAAATTTTGATATCGCTCACTCCCTTCGCTCACTGTACCTTCATTATATCACAGGCAGGATAAAACACCCGACATTCTGTGCTCTCTCAGTACTGATATGCTTTCCAAAAACACATCGGGATTTCAAAAATCTTGGTTTCCAATGTGCTTTTTCCCTTCTTGCTTCCTATAAACACATCGGAATTTCAAAATCCCCGGTTTCCGATGTGCTTTTCTCCTTCTTGCTTCCTATAAACACATCGGAATTTCAAAAATCCTGGTTTCCGATGTGCTTTTTTCCTTCTAGCTTCCTATAAACACATCGGAATTTCAAAAATCTTGGTTTCCGATGTGTCTCTCACTCTAATATTGCCGTTTTGCACATCGAAAATCCCTAAAACTCAATTTCCGATGTTTTCCCTGCATTCTAGAAGCACGACAGTCTCTACATGGCTTGAGAAAAAGCTATGGATAACAATATCGCCAAGTAAATACCCCTTATTCGTAATCGGGAACATATCGGCTTTTTCACAAGCTGTAATGCTGATGAAATAAGCGATCCCCACAATATGCTTCATGCTTAATACAAATCCCGGTTTATTTCTTCATCATATAGAACTACCGAAATTACACTATTAAAGTCCAAATTTCTCGTCACGAGAACATCAACACCATATTGACTTCCAATCCTGTCAACAGCCTCTATTGAATCAAGTTCTATAAAATATCGCCTGCAAGTTTTACCTTCATTATCTTTTATATCTTTAAGAACAGCCTCTTTACAAGGTCTTTCTTTTTCCGTAAACAAGAAATGTTCTTGCCCATCACTATTACATCTATTGATAATAGATGCTCTCGTTATCATATATTCAGCCATCTCTTTCCTCCAAACAAATGAATATTAATTATTCTTTTAAATGAATCGATATCTCCACGAAGCCATTCCCGCACCTTCTCTATATACCAACCGAAGACTGCCTATTTGATTATCCAGGAAAATATTGTAAGGATAATATCTCCAAACCGGCTTACAGTTTGTGTTTTCTATCATATTAACATGTGTCTCATTATAGTTTTCCATAGCGCCATTGCATAAGTCGTTAATCATATTCTTAACGCTTTCCGATACCTTATCCTCTGCAAGTGGTAATAATATGCGATTTGTATCCTTTGTGTCTTTTCTTTCCAAATAAAAGCCAAACTCTATCTTAAGTACTTTAGTTGCCTGTTTTCTATCTTTCCTTTTTGAATCTGCATGATACAGTGATGGAACATCAACGACTATCTTAATTCTATCCGATTCCGAATCCAGATTTGTTTTCATCCCTTCAAAGGAAAAATTAACATTGAACCAACCGTCCTCACAACCATAGCAAGCATCAAAGCATGTCTTCTCACACGTAAATTCTTTTAAGCAAAATGTACTTTCCTGTATCTGCTTAACCATTTCTTCTTTTAGCTTAATTGTGTTAACCCGTCTTCGCTCTGCTTCGATTCTGTTTTTCTCAATTTGCTGGTCGGTACTATAAGGAAAAAACTCCCTTGCACTATAGCTATTTCCTGACTGCATATGTTTTTTTGCAATCTCTCCGAGCACATTCATTACAAATCGTGTAACATCCTCATAGTATTTTTTAGCATTCTTGATATGAATGTTACCGTCCTCACCGATATAAGCATTCTCATATACCAGATGCTCCGGTTCGTTATATACTTTTTCTCCCTTACTACCACCATGATAATAATTATCCGATAAAAATACACCGCCAAATCTATCCCGAATAAGGCTATGAACAAAATTACAAGCCTCAGCCCCTCGATAGTTAGGATGTTTATTAGAGGAATGAATATGCCAATAGCGACTAAGACAGCCCTTCTGTAAAGTCAGAGTATCTGATGCCTTATAGGGATTATTATCTTTAGGAAGATAATCGATCCACCATTCAGGAACCCTTCTGTTTTGGTAATAGGTATATGTTCTTTCATTATACATGAACACCACCCCCATTACCATATGTGGCCGGTGCATTTTCCATTAAACGGCAGATTCTTGCATCATCAAAAATACTCTCGGCAATCGATGTTTTCATAATCGGGTCTCTCATAATATGTCCAAGGCATAACATATGCAGCATGTTAAAGCGAACACCCATTAATCTGTCATAAACACTCTGATAAGTTGTAAGTATACTATCCACATCATATAAGCCATACTTTCTTTCAAACTCATCAAAATCCATTGCCATATCATCTGACAGAAGCATTCCCTCAGTTTGATTTACAGATATATCCGATAGTGATTTTTTACCCGGATTCATCAATGTAACTCGTGGTTTTCCGATGCAATATACCTTGTCTAAATAGCTCATCAAATCAGATAACTCCTGCATATTACCGGAAAAAGCATGACAAGGCGCAAGATATCCAAGATCATATCGAAGTCGATCTCTCTCACTATTATTTGCCTTACATAATTCATCTAAATATGTTTCAAGCCAAACTGTTTTATCTGAATGCAGGATATCAAATACCTTATACCTTCCATATTCCTTGAATATTTCTACGGCATGATGTGTATACTCTTTCATCTTGTTTTCAATATCACTATAGACCTTAATGGTTGTAAATCCCTGTATGTCAGGTGATTCCGGTCTCATCTTTAATACGATTGTGTTGGATAAGATCCCGTTTTCCGCATAATAGGTTTTTAATTCATATGCTGCTTCAAAGCAATTTGAAGCATATTTATTTCTTATTTCCCCAATATGTTCTGAGCTCATCTGCTTCTGATATTCTATGCCATGAAGCATCTGATACTTCTCATTACGATATATCAACCTTCTGTGATATTCGTTTATAAAACAAACAAGTGCCATTTCAATGTCCGTCATAATATTTCCCTCCCTAATAAATCTCATTGATTATCAATGCCGATTGTACAGAATGAATATAAAACGAAAACTATAATCAGTCCTATCTGCAAATAATCATTTATATTTTTAGCAAAAAAGGATTACTTTATGAATGACATCTGATGTCCTATTTGTTATAATAACCACATTGATACGCTACCTTTGGAGCCTTGGTGACTTGGCGAAGGAGGTGATCATATGTATCAATATCAATTCGCCAACAATCTATGTGAGCTTTGTGCTAGGCACCACATAAGTATAGATGAATTGGCAGAACGCATCGGTAAGTCTTCCCGTCAGATCAGCAGATACCGTAATGGTCAATGCAAAAATATCACACTGTCAACCTTAGGGAAAATAGCTGATGTGCTGGAAGTTCACATAACAGAACTTCTAAAATGACCACATCGATAGCCATGGTATTCAAACTGTGATTATCCTTGGGATTATTGTTAATGCGGCTTTGGTATTCTATTTGTATAGTTTACTGAAGTCGTGTTTCTTTTTTTCTGAAAAGACCGCTTTATTATCATAATATTGCATGGAATCCCTAATTTTTTCAAAGTCGTGAAATGCAAATTCCTCTGTTTCCATATCAAGCATCAAGGAATTAAGATGGTGTAATTCTTCCTTTGTAAGTCTTTTGACATAATAAAAAAATGATTGATTATCCCGTACTTTACAAGGCGTAAACAGTTCCATTCTGAGAGGTTTATAAAAATGCCGATCAAACTGCTCTTGCTTCAGTAAAGGTGGATATGCTATTTTCCCCCTTGCATCCGTCACATGAAAGAATGCTCTGAAATAAGGCGAAAAACAAACAATACATCTGGTAGGTGATATTGGATATATGCTATAGTTTTCTGAAAACAACATGCTTCCAAGCATTAGCCTGTGTATTTCAGGTAACAAGTCATCCGGCAACCATTCTTCTTCCAATTGAAACTTTCTGGCTTGCAAAACCATACTTTTATGGAAAACGCTGACATGATCCATCTCTGTAATGCCCGGAAGCCTTGGCAAAATGAATTCTTGCTTTGTATCTGATGCATCCCAGAAAACAAATACAGCAGCCATAGCCCTTCTGGCTGCATATTTCAAGGATGGTAATATATCTGACTCTTCTCTTCCTTCAGCTATATCTTCCAAAGAATCTATTTCCATTGCTTTTTTCAGATTAGATATGTAATTATCAGCTGACGGGATGCCTGCTTCAAACTCATCTTTCATCTCCGGATGATGTCTCAGCAAAAACTCTATTGCCTGTACAGAGGGATGGTTCTGTAATCTTGTCCGCTCCACCATCTCATCCCAGTCAGTATTCACGATAGGTGCTCTCAGGAAATTAATCATCAGAACCTTTCGGATTAATAGGTTTTCATGACGATTTAGGTTAATCATATCTGTATGCAGCAATTTATTGTTGAGAAGATTTCCGAAAGGTCCCTCTAATTTCTCGGCAAATCGCTTTTCCAGCTCCTCATCAAACAAATCATCCTCTGAGAAGGTATTTTTTAGCTTTTTGAATTCAAAGGTGTTGGTTGTAAAATTGTAGGTATTAATATGCTCCCCTTTTGCGAAGGGACGCAATAGGAGGCGTGGGATGTAGTGAGTGTTCATGATAACTACCTTATTTTCTCTTTTAAATCTCCTTTTTCTCCTCTTGCTTTCTTAAAACACATCGGGATTTCATAAATCTTGATTTCCGATGTGCTTTTCTCCTTCTTGCTCTCTCAAAACACATCGGGATTTCTAAAATTCCGGTTTCCGATGTGCTTTTTCCCTTCTTGCTCTCTCAAAACACATCGGGATTTCTAAAATTCCGGTTTCCGATGTGCTTTTTACCTTCTTGCTTCCTATAATCACATCGGAATTTCATAAACTAAGGTTTCCGATGTATCTCTCGCGCCATTATTGAGGTTTCGCACATCGAAAATCCCTCCATCTCAATTTCCGATGTTTTCCCCGCGTTCAAGGAGCACGACGGTTTCAAGACTTCTTAGATAGTCCCAACTCGAATCAGAGCGATCCACATATTCGGGTTTTTCCAAAAATTCGTTATACATATTCGCTTACCAATCTGGTTATTCCTGATACGCCTCTCTTCGGATCTTCCTCATTCTCGACCACACATTATCCCCGTAATTACTTAGCATGACTGTGATCATTCCGTTATTGGGATTGTATTCGGAGATTGCGCTCACTCCGTCATCGCAGCCCTGCATATACACATAGTCCTGTCCATACGGATTGTCGATGATCCACACTCCATAGCCATAGTATCCCTCTTCCGGATCTTTCCCGTCGCCGCTCTGTTTGGAAAACATCTCCGATACCATCTTCTCAGAAAGCAGCTTATGTCCGATCAGTCTCTTCCAGAATTTAACGATATCATCTACGGTAACAAATGCTCCTCCGTCACCGGTGCCCTTGGCACCAACGGAATAGATATTTGTGCGATAGTCTTTTGTATCAGGACAATAGATATAGCTGTTTGCGCATCTTGCAGGCAGTTTATCAAATGCGAAATATCCTGTGGAATCCATCCCGCAGGGATCGAAAACATTTCTTTTCAGATATATGTCAAAATCCAGGCCCGTGATCTTCTCTATGATCATAGCAAGCAGTACATATCCCGAATTATTGTACTGAAATCTCTCACCCTTTGGATACATCATGGGTTTGTCTATGAACAGCGGGAGCACATCCTTATTATGTCTTATCCTGTAATTAGGATAATCTGTCCAAAGAGCCTCATAATCATCCATGACCGACTCATCGAAATAATCCGGAACGCCGGAAGTATGGTTCAAAAGCTGCTTCACGGTGACACCCGGATCAATGCTTTTCAGATCGATATCAAGGATAGTCCCAAGAGTATCTTCAAATCCCA
>JAEEGL010766969.1_pt1 | contig 13597 bp, 11 predicted proteins | sample 9134231 | NCBI WGS metagenome assembly JAEEGL01 (sample SAMN16246548, study PRJNA631951) | gut metagenome | biome: gut microbiome; feature: rumen; material: fiber-attached | host: Bos | place: Iran: Karaj | collected 2018-10
CTCTTTTTAAGCAATTCACAACGTCTTCGGCTTGTCGTCGACTCGTTGGAGGAATGTCATAGAGCTATTACCATGTTCCCTTTTTTATAGTTCACAACAAAGTACGAAGTTGATAAGACAAACTATTCTTTAACTGCCCCATCTTTTTCGTTCTTTTTTTTATAACGTATTAAACTTTTTTTTATTGCCCGAATTTGGATAATACTACGATTTATTTCAAATCGCTCATTGGGAGTATGTCTTGAATATTTTTTTGTGGGGTGATATGGGTTAAACGAACTGTAGCAACTGTAGCACTGTAGCAGTATGCTTGCATAGTTACCATAATGCCCTATTCCAGTGTGGTGCGAACAAGCCTATTGGATAACCCCTATTACTGCTGTTGATAAAAAAAAGACGACGGAAGAACAAGTCCTCCGCCCTCTTAGTAGTTTTCACAACGGAATAATCCTTATTGTGAATTGCTTAAAAAGTTTTGCAAAGATACGACTTTTTTCTCAACTGCACAAAAATATTTTCAATTTGCTATTATTCAAGGCCTCAGAGGGGTGGTCGGAGGGGGCGATGCTATCGGAGGGGGTCAGACTATTCGGAGGAGGGTGGATTTGTCGGAGAGGGCGGATAATTCTGATTATTCTGACCTCTCTGATTATTCTGACCTTTCAGAGCATTCTGACCATTCCGGTAGGCGACTCGGCTCTGATACATGCGCTCTTTGATGCCGCCTTCGGTCACGAAGCGGTTTTGCATAGTCTCCAGCAGTTTGCGGAGCATATATGTCGCCTGATGTATGAGGGTGATGCAGAGATTGGCCATCTCCTCATCGGTCATGCGATGAATAATTGATGTATAATCTTTCTTAATCTGTTCACTTCTTGCGTATTGGCGCATCTTCTCATAGCGCGGGTGCTGTGCATCCCATCGAGGCAGGTTGCGCACTCTCAGATAGTCCTCATAGTCGTTGAGCAACTCTTCCAAACTAGCCTTCGCCACATTGGTCAGCTTGATTTCTGTCTCGCTCGAAGTGGCGGCAGCTCGATTGCCTTCCGAAATATTCTGTTTGCCGCTACGCGCAGCTTGAACCATTTGGTCCACAGTGCGGTCGCCCTTTACAAGGTAGTGCTGTGTAAAGTAATAGGTGATGTCGTAGATGATTTCAGCGACTTGATAGACCCGCAGACTGCGGTAATGGCCATGCTGGGGGAGGAAGGTGATGGGGGACGACTTGGGAGGGGTCGGAGGAGTCGGAGAGGGCGGAATTGTCGGAGGGGTCGGAGGGGTCGGAGGAGTCGGATTACTCTGACTGCTCTGATTACTCCGATTATTCTGACTAATCAGATCATTCTGATTATTATGGCCATTCTTATTCATTGCCTTCTATCATTTCACAGCTCCACCTCTTGGCGGAACTCGGGGATTTCGACGCGCTTCCAGCCCACTTCGTTGAGGGTAGTGCGGAAATGCTCCTGAGTTTCGGCTTCGCCGTGAACAAGAAATATCTTCTTCAGCTTCTTTTTCTCTTGACAGCCTATGTAGTTAATCATTTCGCTGTAGTCGCCATGGCCCGACAGGGACTCGATGCGGCGCAACTCGGCCCGCACCTTGTGGATCTGTCCGAAGATGGAGACCTCTTCGTCGCCACGCATAATCTTTGCTCCCAAGGTCTTAGGTTCGCAATAGCCTACACAGAGGATGGTGGTGGCAGGGTTCTCGATATGGTTGGCAATATGGTGTTTCACGCGCCCAGCCTCCATCATGCCCGAGGCAGAGATGATGACGCACGGCTTGTGGCGCACGTTGAGGGTCTTCGACTCGGCGACCGACTGGATATAGTGCAGACGGTCGAAACCGAAGGGGTCGGGGTCGTTTTTCATGTACTCCAGAATGGGAGCACCGAAGCACTCCTCATGCAGCCGCATAATGTTGGTGGCGGAGACACTGAGGGGACTATCGACAAAGACATCAATATCAGGAAGGAGACCAGCATGCTCGAGACGGTCGAGGGCATAAATAATCTCCTGCGCGCGACCGATGGCGAAACTTGGGATGATGAGCTTGCCCTTCTTCTTGGTGCAGGTGTCGAGCACTGCCATAAGCAATTCCTGTTCGGCAGTGTCGAGGGTGGTATGCAGGCGGTCGCCATAGGTCGACTCCATGATGAGGTAGTCCACCTGGGGGAAGGGTTCGGGGTCTTTCAGTATATGCTTGTCGTAGCGGCCGATATCGCCAGTGAAGCCCAGTCGGATGGTGCGGCGGCCATCTTTAATCTCAAGATAGACACAACTGCTGCCAAGGATATGGCCGGCATCGAAAAACTGCACCGTCACCTCACCCTCGATATTGAACGGCTTGTGGTAAGGCACGCTGATAAAGCAGCTCATACACTCCTGTGCCTCGGTCTCGGTATAGATAGGTTCTACCGGCTGCTCGCCCAGCGCCTTACGCTTTTTGTTGAACATCGCCACATCCGACACCTGGATGCGGCCCGCATCGGCGAGCATGATGGCGCAAAGGTCGCGCGTGGCTGGAGTGCAGAGCACTGTGCCGCGAAAGCCCAACTTATAGATATAGGGGATGAGCCCCGAATGGTCGATATGGGCATGAGAGAGAATCAGGTAGTCGATTTCCTTGGGGTCGAATCCAAGGTCGCGGTTCATGGCGTCGGTCTCAAGACCCTTGCCTTGGTACATACCACAGTCGAGCAATATTTTCAAACCTTTCTTGGTCGTGATGAGGTGTTTGCTACCTGTCACCTCACGCGCCGCTCCTAAAAATGACAGCTTCATAATTGTGAAAATTTTATTACATAATGCCATATTTCCCAGACAGATACACACAATCATCCTCACCTTGTCCGAAACAATATGATGAGCAAAGATACGATTTTTTTTTGAGGTAGCACCACTTTTTCATCATCGTTGCTCCAAAGATGAGCCGACAGGGCGCTAGGTTTTTCGCACCCCTACTATCAAACCCCTGAGCATCGCCCTCACCCTGACCACGCCTTGGGTATACCTTTATTTCATTATAAATCACACACTTAAATACCATTTCTTCGCTCAGTGAATCGACTATGGAATGAATAAGAATCGGCTAGGGATTGAATAAAGGGTATAGGCAAGGTAGGGGCAAGCAGAGGGGAACAGGAAGCCGAAGCAACATTTTTTTATCATTATATGAAAAAAAGATTGTATATTTGTAAGTTCTATTGGTTTGCAGTTTCGGCTGCAAGCCTATGTAAATTAGTATAGTAACAGAAAAGAATATGGCATTAAAAAGGGTTATGGTCCTCACCGGCGGCGGCGATTGCCCCGGTTTGAATGCTGTGATTCGCGGCATCGTGAAGCGGGCCTCGCAGGAAAAAGACTGGGAGGTAATAGGCTGCATTGAGTCGTTCAACGGCGTACTGCGCGAGCCGACCGAGATAGTAGAGCTGACAGAGAAGAGTGTGGAAGGGCTACAGATACAGGGTGGCACCATCCTGGGCACGACCAATAAGGGCGGTCCCTTTGCCTGGCCTGTGAAGGAGGCCGACGGCAGCTGGACCACTGTGGACCGCAGCGACGAGATGTTGCGCAAACTGCAATATATGGGGGTCGACGCCGTCATCAATATCGGAGGCGACGGCTCGCAGCGCATCTCACTGGGTCTGGCTCAGAAAGGGCTGAAGATAGTGGGTGTGCCCAAGACGATCGACAACGACCTATCGTCGACCGACTACACCTTCGGCTTCCAAACGGCGGTGCAGATTTGCACCGAGGCCATCGACAAGTTGGTGACCACCGCAGCCAGCCACAACCGTGTGTTTATCATGGAGGTGATGGGCCGCGACGCAGGGTGGATAGCTCTGCACAGCGCCATTGCCGGCGGGGCCGACGTGTGTGTAATACCTGAAATACCCTACGACGTAGAGAAGATAAAAGAGAAGATAGAACAGCGCTACAACAAACGCCATGGCTACTGCATCATAGTGGTGGCCGAGGGCGCGAAGCCCAAAGGCGGCAGCATTATCGGCACAGTGACCGGCGAGGTGGGTTACCAGCATATCAAGCTGGGCGGTATAGGCAACCAGCTGGCGGAGGAGTTGAAGGCCGCAGGCGTGGAGCACGACATCCGCTGCACCATCCTCGGACACCTACAGCGTGGCGGCACCCCCGTTGCCTTCGACCGCATACTGGCCTCGGAATTCGGTGTCCGCGCCATGGAGTTGGTCATCGAAGGCCAGTTCGGGCAGATGGTCGCCTACCGTCATCCCGACATAGTGGCCGTGCCTCTCGAAGAGGCCGTGAAGGCACAGAACCTGGTCGACCCGAACAGCCGCTTGGTCGACACCGCCCGCGGACTGGGCATTGCATTCGGCGACTGAGAAACAACACAGACTATGGAAACAAAAAAGATAAAATCAGCACTTATATCAGTCTTCTACAAAGACGGACTGGAACCTATCGTCAAAGCCCTGCATGAGCAGGGGGTGACCATCTACTCGACTGGTGGCACTTACAAGTTTATCCTCGACCTGGGCATTGAGCCCGTAGCAGTGGAATCGCTCACAGGCTATCCCTCCATCCTTGGCGGACGTGTGAAGACCCTGCACCCCAAGGTGTTTGGTGGCATCCTCAGCCGTCGCGACATGTTCTCGGACGGTGAGCAACTTGCTGAATACGAAATTCCGGAAATCGACCTCGTCATCGTCGACCTCTACCCCTTCGAGGCTACCGTGGCAAGCGGAGCCGCCGAGCAGGATATTATTGAGAAAATCGACATCGGAGGCATCTCGCTTATCCGCGCCGCCGCCAAGAACTACAAGGACGTGGTCATCGTGCCTGCCGTGAACCACTATGAAGAATTCCTGCAACTCTACACCGAGCAGGAAGGCGGCACCACCCTGGAGCAGCGCCGCCGCTTTGCCACCTACGCATTCAACGTGAGCTCGCACTACGACACCGCCATCTTCAACTATTTCAACCAAGAGGAGCAGCTGCCCGTCTTCAAGCAGAGCTGCACAAAGGCCCAGGTGCTGCGTTATGGCGAGAATCCCCACCAGAAGGGCTACTATTTCGGCGACCTCGATGCCTGCTTCACTAAGTTGAATGGCAAGGAAATTTCGTACAACAACCTAGGCGACATAGACGCCGCCTGCGCCTTGATAGACGACTACAGCGACACCACCTTCGCCATCCTGAAGCACAACAACGCCTGCGGCCTTGCCTGCCGGCCCACATTGCTCGAGGCATGGAAGGACGCGTTGGCGGGCGACCCCGTCTCGGCCTTTGGAGGCATCCTGATTACCAACCGCACGGTCACCAAAGAGGTAGCAGAGGAGATGCACAAGATATTCTTCGAAGTGTGTATTGCCCCCGACTACGAAGAGGACGCCCTCGCCATACTGAAAGGCAAGAAAAACCGCATCATACTGAAACGCAACGCCATCAAAATGCACGACAAGATGTTCCGTAGCGTGTTGGACGGTGTGTTGGTGCAGGATCGCGACACCGTGGTGCCCACCGCAGCCGACATGGCCAAGAGCGTCACCTCGACTCCTATCACCGAACAGCAGGCCAAAGACCTGGCATTTGCCACCATCTTGGTGAAGCACACCAAGAGCAACGCCATCGTGCTGGCTAAGAACGGACAGCTATGTGCCAGCGGCACAGGCCAGACCTCGCGCGTGGATGCCCTCAAACAGGCTATCGCCAAGGCACAGAGCTTCGGCTTCGACTTGCATGGCGCAGTGATGGCAAGCGACGCCTTCTTCCCCTTTGCCGACTGCGTGGAGATAGCCCACGAGGCCGGCATTGTGGCTGTGGCACATCCCGGCGGCTCTATCCACGACCAGGATTCCATCGACTACTGCGAGAAGAACCACATGGGCATGGCCATCACGGGATTCCGTCACTTCAAACACTAAAGGTCTAAAAGGTTCGCTTCGATTGAAAGTTGAAACGTTAAAAAGGTTCGCTTACCTTTAAAACTCTAAAACCTTTTGAACATTAATAAAGTATAAAATACAATAATATAATGGGTCTATTTTCATTTTTCAACAAAGAGGTCGCAATGGACTTGGGAACCGCCAACTCCATTGTCATTTACAACGACCAGGTAGTCATTGACGAGCCCTCGATAGTGGCCGTCGACCGCACCAGCAATCACATTATCGCTGTCGGCAAACGCGCCCAACAGATGGCAGGGAAGACCGACAACAAGAACGTAGAGACCATCCGTCCGTTGCGCGGAGGTGTCATTGCCGACTTCGAGATGGCACAGCACCTCATCCGCGAGCTTATCGGCATGACCAACATCAACCGTTCCTTCATGCCGCCCTCACTGCGCATGGTCATCTGCATTCCCTCCGGCATCACCAACGTGGAGGAACGTGCCGTGCGCGAATCGGCCGAGCAGGCTGGCGCTAAGGAAATCCGCATGATTCACGAGCCCATGGCAGCCGCCATCGGTATCGGCATCGACGTGCTTGAACCCGAAGGCCACATGATTGTGGACATCGGAGGCGGCACCGCCGAGATTGCCGTTATCTCACTGGGTGGTATTGTCTGCAACAACTCCATCCGCGTGGCAGGCGACGAGTTCAATGAGAATGTGGTAGAGTATATGCGTAAACAGCACAACATGGTGATTGGCGAGCGCACCGCCGAGCAGGTAAAAATCAAGGTAGGTGCTGCCATCAGCGAGCTGGACGAGCCCCCAGAGGACTACCCCACCTTGGGCCGCGACCTGCTGACAGGACTGCCCAAAGAGATATTGGTGAATTACAAGGAGATTGCCCACGCCCTCGACAAGTCGATTGCACGCATCGAGCAGGCCATACTCGACACCCTCTCTGCCACACCTCCCGAGCTGGCAGCCGACATCTACCGCACGGGTATCTATCTGGCAGGCGGTGGTTCGTTACTGCGCGGTCTCGACCAGCGCATCTCATCGAAGACCAAGCTACAGGTCCACATTGCCGAAGACCCGCTGCGCGCTGTTGCCCGCGGTACCGGCATTGCCCTGAAGAACTTCACCAAGTTCCACTTCCTCATTCGATAAGACAAACCATCGACAAAGAAACGTCTAGTATAAAGCATGACTGATTTATTACAAAGAAGTTGCCATGTCGCGTCTCTTCGAGACGCTGATAGAGAGCATCTTCTCTCACCGCAATGCGCTACGCTTGTCCGGTGTTACTAAGATTCAGCTTCCGAGGCTGTTGAAAAATCAGTATATACTATAGGCTAAAGAAAACGGCTCCGCAATTCTGTGAAGCCGTTTCTTTATTCTATTTTACCCAAACACTATTCTACAACCTCTTCGGAGACAAGATTTGCCAAGTGCTGCGTTGCCTCACGCATGGTGGTGAGTTTGGTAGGATTGAGGGGAGGCGTGTTGAACTGCTGAGCATTTGGTGGAGCCTCCTCAATGGTTGTCTTCCCTGTATTTTTCTCTATAAACTCCCAGAGTTCCTCCTCGGTGATGCCTATGGCTGCCATGTTCTTGCGGTTGTAATAATGCATACTTGCCGACACATAGCGCATCCAGCCGCACCATTTGTGGATACGCTCTAGGTTGTTGCGCATCTCTAAGTTGTTGAGGAGTTTGGCTGCCGTGTTGTTACCCTCATAGTCATCAGGATGGCTACTTACCACCTTGATGAGGTTGTTGACCTCAGTCAACCACCCGTTCCAGTATTCCTCCGAGGTGTTCATCACCGAGAAACAGGAACCCACAAGGTCGATAAAGTCGAAACTGCCCATGTTTTTCCATGTGTCGATATTCTCGGAGAAGATATTCTCGGCCGACTTGTCGTGGGCAAGGAACTGGAGGTCGAGGGCAGCGTTGAGCATCTTCTGTAACTCGTCGGGAGGCATTTTCTCCAATGCCGAGACAGGCTGTGCAAGCAGCCAGGTAGCAACCGTGTCGTTGCGAGCCAGGCGCTCTGAGCGGGTCTCCATTATCTTGGCAAAACTCTCGATATTGCTCATCACCATCATCGCCGAAAGGCGACGGTCCTTCACACGTTGGCGGAGTTCCAGCATACGTGCCGTGCCCACGGTGAGCACCAATGAGATAGTGGTGCCGATAAAGGTCATCAGAATCTGTTTCCAGAAGCCACCCGACCCTGCGTTTACCCTTACCTTAGGGGCGCGGAAGATGCTGAGTTTTGTCATGTCTTTTGAAGTTTGATATTGTTATTTCGGTATAACGTTATTTCGTTATACGACTATTCAGAGCCTAATAATCTCTTCTAGGATGTCGCGGATTAGAGAATTCATCGTGGCATCGTCGCCACTGAAGTTATTGCAGAGGATGGCGAAACTGTACATCTCGTCGTCGTCGTTGGTGAAGTAGCCCACGCAGTTGCGCACCCCTGGGAGGATGCCGGTCTTAATCTTCAACGAGCAGCCCTCGGGTACCTGCGGTATAATAGAATATTCGGGCATTTTGCGGCTTATGCCCAGCGTGCCCACAAAGTCCCAAAAGAATGGCTGGCGGGCCACCACATCCAAGAACTGAGCCACGAAATAGGCGGTCACATGGTTCTCGCGCGAGAGGCCGCTGCCATCGACCACCTGCACGCCCGACGGGTTTAGGTCCAACTCGTTGAAATAGTCGTACATAAATCTACGTCCCGAAATATAGCCTCCATGACCATCGCGCAGGCAGCCAAGCATCTTGAAGAGGCTCTCCGCCGCGATATTGCTGGTTGTCTGCATTGTCAGGGCTGTAATAGTAAAGAGGTTGAACGAAGTGTCAACATACACCTTCTTATATTGCTTGGGCATGGTGAACTGCTGGCTGGCCTCGCCCGACACGGAGATGCCGTGGTTGCGTAGATACTGAGTAAAGTCTTTTGCCATAACAAGGGCAGGATGAGGCATAGAGGCGCGGAAGTGAGTGTCGGCTGTGCCGAGGGGTACCACTCCGTGGCAGATGCGGCTATCACCGTAGGGGGAACCATAGAAGCGCACGTCGCAGACAGTGTCGCGAGGACCTGTCACCACATGGTTCACAAACTCAATGCCCTGATGCTTGCTGGTGATGGTAGCCTCATCTCCTACCCTGCGGCCCGACTTGAAATGCACATCCACTGAGTTCTCATTGTAGTTCAGTCCACAGGCGCCGCTGCCATAACCGTTACCCATATCCGACCACTGCCAGCTGGGATGCATCATCTCGTCCTCAAAGAGGGAGGTATCAGCATAGATATGCCCGTTGATGCGCTTGATACCCATGGCACGGATGCCCGCTGCCATGCGGTGAAAGGTTGAGTCGGTGTAGGTGAAGCGGCTGGAGCAGAAGAAGGGGTCGCCCGAACCGGTGACAATTATGTCGCCATTCAAGGTACCCTGACGGTCAATCGAACCAGAGTAGTATAGATAGGTCTCGAAAGTGAACTTGGGTCCCAAGCGGCTGTAAGCCGCAGCGGTGGTAAACAGCTTGTTTACCGCTCCAGGCTGCATGGCCAAGTCCTCATTGCGGGTATAGACCGTGCTATCCTTGTTGATGTTGTGTACACACACCGACAGTGAGGCATGACGCACAGCCGGTTTGCGTGTGATATGCCTCACCACAAAGTCCAGGCGATCAGTATTCTGCGCCATGGCAGAAACGCCCGCTAGGGAAACCCATATAATCAAGAGCAATCTTTTGCAATACTTCATTATGATCGTGTAGTTTTATTTGTATAAATCAGTTACCATGTTCCTTAGAATCTTTCACCAACTGGTTAATCTCTGCTATGCGGTCCAGCAATCGGTCCCTGCCGAAACGGGTTACCGACGAAGTCGTCAGCATCTCAGGCACCTCCTCCCACACTTCGGAGAGAATATTGCGATAGTTAGCTATCACACGTGCCACCTCGCCCTGCTTCTGCTTGTCGATCTTGGTGAACACGATAATCAACGGCACCCCATGCTGACCCAAGAAGTTGATAAACTCTAGGTCAATAGCCTGCGGAGGGATTCGCGAATCCACCAAGACAAACACATTCACCAACTGCTCACGTTTGAGGATATAGTCCACAATCATCTTCTGCCAGCGCTCGCGCGACGACTTAGACGTGCGGGCATATCCATAGCCCGGCAAGTCAACCAGATACCAATCCCCATTGATGAGGAAATGGTTAATCAGCTGGGTCTTTCCTGGCTTCTCACTCGTCTTTGCCAATCCCTTGACTCCCGTCAGCATATTGATAAGCGACGACTTACCCACATTGCTCCTACCGATAAAGGCATACTCGGGCAGTCCCGTATCGGGGCACTTCCTGTAATCGGTGTTGCTTATCACAAAGGTTGCTTTCTTTATCTCCATCACTTCAAGTAAAAGGCAAAAAACTTATTATCTTCTATTCTATTTACTCCCTTTCCGGATAAAGGATTTCTTCCGCTTACCATTGTCCACTTCGGAAATCTCTTTCAGTTTCTTCAACTTCTTCAACTCAGCACGTTCTGCCTCGTCAATCTTCTTCCACCAAGGCATCTGCTTCATATTGATACGGAACAGATGTAGGCGGTCGAACACCCGGTTTTTGGTATCGTAGGACTCGAAATAGCGTTTCTTCTTATCTGGCACTATATCGCGCAGAGTAAGCAATATACCTGTCTCGTCAGTATTGCCAAACTCGGCATTGACCGATGTCCCAAACGAGCGCATAGTGGGCGAGAGGTTCATATAGGCGTTAATCATGGCTGGTACTACGCTGTCCAACTCCCTCACATTGCGTACCAAGATCTGGTAGTCCTCCTTATAATTACGTCCACTGAACATGGCGTTCAACTCGTTCAGATCGGACTCGATAGGCAACACTGTGTACGGCCACACAAGCCCGTCGCGATCGGGGAAATGTTTCTTCAAGAAGAATAATATCAAGTCCTTTGCACGGCGGTTCATCTGGGGATACATCGTAATCTTGCCAAAGAAATAGCGGGTTTCAGGAATCTCCAATGCTATGGCACCTAAGCCGTCCCAGAGGTTGTCGAGTGAATAAAGACCCTTGCGGAAGTTGTTCCCAGGCTGGAAGTTGGGCTGCACGAAGGCTCGTCCCAACTCCACGGTGTAGGGAAGATAGTTGTTTACGAAATCTTCTGAATATTGGAACAGCTCAGACGTGGGGGTAGCAATCGACCCGTCCTCTCGACGCATCATATTACTGCCATGGATAAACCGGTATCCTCCCACAATCTCTTCATCCTCCGGACTCCACACAAAGAGTTGTTTGAAGCAGTAAGGCTCGGGCAGGGTGTCGAACTCGTCGATATCGCAATCCTTCCCTGTGCCGCCGCCATCGAGGGCAAAACTCAGTTCGCGCAGTCTGCCAATCTCGCGCATAATATTGGGCGAGAGATGGGCCGTGGTAATATAAATTTCCTTATTGCCACAATTCGTCATACGAAGAAAATGCTTGTGCTTCAACTCTACACGGAGTTGCTCACGTGGCACAGGCGGGATAATATAAGAAGTGTCAACCATATCTATTATCTATTTAGAAGTCATTATATCAAAAACCGTCACTTGTATGTACCTTTATCATTTATTGTTGAATATCATAAGGAAATACCGCGTTGGAATCTTTCTGCAGGCGATAACAATAGTCCTGCAACAACTGTGCCCACTCCTTAGGCGAGTGGCGGTTGTCAAACACGCCGTAAGGTATCGGTTTGCCCACCACCAGGCGCAGACGTTTGTTTCTTTGGGCGAACATCTCGGCAGGCAGCAGGGCCATTTCAAAGTTAAACTTGATACCCAGCCGTTCACGCCAGCGTGCCAGGTTGTAGAAGCGTTCCCTGTTGCGGGCCTCAAAGAAGAAAATCACCACGTCGCGGTGATACTTCACAGCCTTCTTCACAAAGGTAGGTTTCCACTCCAAATCGTGGATCTCCCCACCCTTGCGCTTACGTGAACAAAGTCCTGCAGGGAAATACAGCAAAGTGTTCTCACCTGCAAATGCCTCCTCCAGCGCATTCACATTCTTAGTGTTACGATGCACCTTGTCAATCGGAACAAATAAGGGTGCCGGTCCTGGCAGATAGAGCAGGAAGTCATTGACCGGGAACTTTATATCCTGTCTATACTTTCCTATCGCACCCATCAGCGCCAACCCGTCGGGGCCGCCCAAAGGGTGGTTACCTGCCACAATGGGAAAACCCTCCATAGGAATGTGTTCGGCCCCCTCTACGTCGAGCTTCACATTCAAGTCGTGAGGGCCATTGCCCTCCAAAAAGGCATGGACAAAGTCCAAGCCAAACTCATGTCGGTGTTCATAGATGCCACTGTTAATCTCCTCCACGTGCAACAATCTCTCCACCCAACGGACCATCCATCTTGGGAGCCTCACATTCTTAGCAGCCAAAATCTTTTGAATATCAACATGTTTTGGCGTAATCGTCTCAGGATCTATATGACTATTAACTTCCATAACCTACTATAATTCCGATTTGCAAAAATACGAAAAAAAAGTCATATTATAAAAATACTTCAACTATAAAATGAAGAATGGCGAATTGTATTGCCAATTCGCCATTCTCCATTCTTCATGCAAAGACACCTATTCTATCACCACTTTCTGGACATTAGTGCCCAGCGTTGTATTAGTGTGCACGATGTAACTGCCTTTAATCCAATTATTGACCATGATATTTGCCCTTTTTCCATAGACCCTCCGGCTCAACAGTCGATGTCCTTGCATATCGAATATCTCTATGCTTTTTATAGTGGCATCTGCAGTCACGGTGATTGACGAGTGTGCTGGATTGGGGCGTAAACTAACCCTTGCATGAAGGTCATCCAAAGTGTCAATACCTACCTCTCCCTCTCGCACAAAACGTATAGTGTCACTCCACTCGCTGTAGGTATCATCGCCAAAACACACGGCACGCACCCGTGCAGCATACTCTACTCCAGGGACAAGACCTGCAATCGCAAAATCCGTTGTCGAACAAGGCAGTTCAACATAGCCATCAGGGCCTGCATCAGCACGCCCGTATGCCACAGCCCACGAGCGATTATGCTCTGCGGAATCCCATACCAAATGTACCCCTGTCGAATCCTGCCCGTTAACGTGCAATCCCAACGGCACTTCACAAACAGGTTGCACCGTGTCTATAATCGGGAAAATAAACCAGACATAGGAATCGTACTTGTGCTGCCATACTAGTCTGTTTCCATAGACTGTCCCTATCTTATAGTACTGTGGCCAACACGGAGCATACAGTCCAATTGGTTCATGCCTGTATATACAGGTCACCGTTCTCCTTAACGTGTCACCTCCATAATGGTTGGTAGTGGCAACATAGAACGAGTCGGTGACAATCACAGGTTCATCAAAATAAGCCTCAAAGACGGGCATGTAGCGCATTACCACGGAGTGGGAATAGGCATTAGTTAAAAACAACCTCATCCAATGAGCAGTATCCAAGATACTATAGCTCCGAGATGCCAACAGCACCATGCCTGTATCCGTAGGCTTGTATAGTTTCATTTGCTCAGCCCAACCGTCAATTATAACTGGAGGGTATCCAGGATCTTCGGAAGGATTAGGATCAAACGTTGAAGCTTTCTCTATACACACAACAGCCGCCACACCGATTATTGTCAGAGCCGAATC
>JAEEGL010813240.1_pt1 | contig 13597 bp, 10 predicted proteins | sample 9134231 | NCBI WGS metagenome assembly JAEEGL01 (sample SAMN16246548, study PRJNA631951) | gut metagenome | biome: gut microbiome; feature: rumen; material: fiber-attached | host: Bos | place: Iran: Karaj | collected 2018-10
ACATCTAGTCCATATTCATCATCAAAAGCAAGTGCTGATTTATTTGTAATGGCTTATGCAAGAACATTCAAACTTCCTGTAACAATATCAAGATGTTCTAATAATTATGGACCTTATCAATTTCCAGAAAAATTAATACCAGTAGTAATTAGTAAAGCCTTAAATAATGAAAAAATACCAGTATACGGAAAAGGAGAAAATGTCCGTGATTGGATCCATGTAATAGATCATAATATAGGTGTAGATTTAATTGTAAGAAATGGTAAAGTTGGAGAAGTATATAACTTAGGTGGACATAGCGAAAGAACTAATCTAGAAGTAGTAAAAACAATTTTAAAACAACTAAATAAATCAGAAGATTTAATAGAATATGTAACAGATAGACCAGGCCATGATCTAAGATATGCAATAGATTCATCAAAAGTAGAAAAAGAACTTGGATGGGATAGAACATATACATTTGAAAATGGTATTAAAGAAACAATTGACTGGTATGTAAATAATACTGATTGGATAAATAACATTAAATCAGGTGAATACAAAAAAGCATATAAGAAATAATAAATATGCTTTTTTTTGTTATAATTTGTCATATTTTTCCTATTTTTATTGAAATATTATTTTAATTAGTTTATAATGTAATAGAGGAGGGTATGAAAAATAATTAAGATATTAGTTGTTTTTTTTGAGGTTTATGAAAGAAATATTAGTAACTAAAGCATCTTTACCCAATTTTGAAGATTATTGTAAACTAATTAAGCCATTATGGGAATCTCATTGGTTAACAAATAATGGAAAGATGCACGAAAAACTAGAAAATAAATTAAAAAAATATTGTAAAGTAAATAATATTACTCTATATACAAATGGCCATTTGGCACTTGAAAATGCAATTGCTTCATTAGATTTAGAAGGTGAAGTTATAACTACCCCTTTTACTTTTGCATCAACTACGCATGCGATTGTAAGAAATGGTTTAACTCCAGTATTCTGTGATATCAATCCAGATAATTTTACAATTGATGCAAATAAGATTGAAAAATTAATTAGTAAAAAAACATGTGCTATAGTACCTGTTCATGTTTACGGAAATGTTTGTGATATAAATAAAATCAATGAAATAGCTAAGAAGTATAACCTTAAAGTAATTTATGATGCTGCTCATGCTTTTGGAGAAAAATATAATAACCAAAACGTTGCAAATTTTGGAGATATTACAATGTTTAGTTTTCATGCTACTAAGGTTTTTAATACAATTGAAGGTGGATGTTTAGCATACAATCATAATGAATATAAAAATAAGTTAGAAATATTAAAAAACTTTGGTATCAGTGATCCAGAACATGTAGATTTAATTGGCGGAAATGCTAAAATGAATGAATTTCAAGCGGCGATGGGATTATTAAATTTAAAGGAACTTAAAAACAATATACAAAAAAGAAAAAAAATATTTTTTCTTTATAGGTCATTGTTATCAAATATTAAAGGCATAAAATTGAGTAAACTTGATGATGAAGTTCAGTATAATTATTCTTATTTTCCAATAGTTGTAACAGATGAATTTTATTTGAATCGGGATGAATTAATTGAAAAATTAAATAAATCAATGATTTTTCCAAGAAAATATTTTTATCCAATTACTAATGAGTTTGATTGTTACAAAAATAAAAAATTTAAAGGAAAGACACCAATTGCAAACGATATTTCAAGAAGAATTATGACATTACCAATTTATCCTGATTTGGATGAAAAGGATGTTGAATTAATATGTAAAATAATTAGTGGAAAACAAAAGGAGAAATACAGTGAAAAAAAATAATAGGAAAAAGTTAATGATCCTAGGGGGATCTAGATATATATTGCCTATAATAGATAAAGCACACGAACTAGGTTGCTACGTAATAACATGTGATTATCTTCCAGAAAATATTGCTCATAAATATTCAGACGAATACTGTAATATTAGTATAATTGATAAGGATGCTGTGCTTAAAAAGGCTAAAGAATTAGAAATAGATGGAATAATGTCTTTTGCATGTGATCCAGGTGTAGTTACTGCAGCCTATGTAGCAGAAAAGATGAATTTACCTTCTGCTGGCTCTTATGAATCAATTTCGATATTACAAAACAAAGGAAAATTTAGAAATTTTTTAACTAAAAATGGTTTTAATGTACCTATATCAAAAAGTTATACAAATTTTGAAGATACTTTAAAAGATATAAATATGTTTAATTGGCCTGTAATAGTAAAACCAACTGATTCAGCAGGATCAAAAGGTGTAACTAAAGTAGATAATAAAAAGAATTTAAAAAAGGCTATTGAAGTGGCACTAGAATATTCACATTGTAATGAATTTATAATTGAGGACTTCTTAGAGCAAGATGGCTTTTCATCTGACTCTGATTGTTTTTCTGAAAATGGGAAAATGGTATTCTACTCATTTGATTGCCAAAGGTTTGATAAAAAAGCACAGAATCCTTATACACCATCAGCATATTCGTGGCCTGCAAGCATAAATGAAAAAAATCAAGAAATTCTAAAAAAAGAACTACAACGATTAATAGATTTATTAAATTTAAAAACTTCTGTTTATAATGTTGAAACTAGACAATGCATTAATGGGAAAACATATATTATGGAATTTTCACCTAGGGGCGGTGGAAATAGATTATCAGAAATGGTAAAAATTGGTACAGGTGTAGATTTAGTGGAAAACTCCATTAGAGCAGCCTTAAATATGAAATTACTTGATTTAAAGCAAAAACCTTTAAAATTTGATTTGGCCGAGATTATATTACACAGTGATAAAGCGGGAATATTTAATAAATTAATAATAGATGAAAAAATGCAAAATAAAGTGCTTGAAGAAGATTTATGGATAGAAAGTGGTACAGAAGTTGGTGGATTTAAAGGTGCGAATGAAGCAATAGGTACTTTAGTATTAAAATTTGATAACAGTGACGAGTTAAACTATGCATTGGATAATTTGGATAAATGGTTAAAAATTGAGTTAAAATAAAAAAAGATTAGTTGGTGATTTATGAATAAAGAAATTGGAGGTTATTTTGAATTAGAAAATGGAATTAATAGTGAATATTACGATTTTTTAAGATTTAATTCCTCAAGAAATTCTTTACAATTTGTTATAAGAGAAAGAAAAATAAAAAAAATATACATTCCTATCTATCTTTGCTTGGTAATTGAAGAAACTTTAAGAAATGAAAAAGTTGAGATTGAATATTATCACATTAAAGAAAATTTTTTACCTGAAATTTTAAATTATGATAATTCATCATACATATATATAGTAAATTATTTTGGGTTGATTTCTGAAAGAAATATCAAGAAAATTGCTGAAAAATACAATAATAAAATAATACTAGATAATACACATTCATTTTTTATGAAACCATTTTTAGATATTGATATAATATATAATTGCCGAAAATATTTTGGAGTGCCAGATGGATCATATTTATATACTAATTTAAGGATTAATAATGAATATAAGAAAGCTTCATCGATGGAAAGAATATCACATATTTTTGGTAGGTATGAAGATAATGCATCTAATTATTATAAATTTTATATAGCTGCTGAAGAATCATTAAATAATCGTAATATTGAAATAATGTCAAGAATAACTCAAAATATGTTAAAAAATATAGAATATAGAAAAATTGAAATAATAAGAAAAAATAATTTTAAATATTTGAATAATAAATTAAAGACTGTTAATTTATTAAATATAAAAAGTGATAGTAGTAATGACTTTATGTATCCATTATTGGTTGAAAAAGGAAATAAAGTTAGAAAAAGACTAATAAAAGAAAAAATCTATGTTCCAACGTTATGGCCAAATCTTGATAATTTTACATTAAATTCTTTTGAAAAGAATTTATTTGAAAATTTAGTTGTGTTGCCGATTGATCAACGATATACAATTGACGATATGGAATATGTATATAAAAAAGTTTATTCAATTATGAAGGAGACAATGAATGAAAAAAACTAATGTTTTAATATTTCCAAGTGGAGCAGAAAATGCTATTAATATTTATGATTCTTTGAAATATAATTTGCATTTTGAATTGTATGGAGCATCTTCTAAGGAAGATCATTCCGAGTATATATTTGACTGTAATCATTTATCTTATGGTAATTATAACATAAGTGATGATAATTTTTTTAATAATTTTAATGATTTATTAAAAAATAAAAAAATAGATTATGTATTTCCTACACATGATGAAATCTCAACTTTTTTAATCAAAAATGAAAAAAGAATAAATGCAAAAGTAATATGTTCACCAATTGAAACATGTGAAACCGCATTAAGCAAAATCAAAACAGCTGAAAGATTAAAAAATAAAGGATATTATCCAAAAATTTACAAAAAGGATGATAAAATAGAATTTCCTGTTTTTATTAAACCAGATATCGGTGCTGGAGCAAAAGATACACACATAGTAAATGATTATAATTCTTTGAAAAATTATTGTGAAAACGGTAATTATTTAATTTCTGAATTGTTACCAGGTGACGAACTAACTGTTGATTGTTTTACAAACAAAGATCGCGAATTATTATTTATAGGTCCAAGGACTAGAGAAAGAATTACAAATGGTGTTTCTTTTCGTTCAATAAATGTAGAATTAACTGAGGAGATAAAGAAAATTGCACATGATTTAAATAATGAATTAGTTTTTAGAGGATTATGGTTTTTTCAACTAAAAAAAGATAAAAATAGTAAATATAAATTATTAGAATTTTCAATTAGAAGTGCAGGTACAATGGCATTATATAGACAATTAGGAATAAATTTTGCAGCACTTTCTTTATTTGATTTTATGGGATATGATTTGAAAATAATTAAAAATGATTTTTCTATTAAATTGGATAGATATTATAAAAGCTGTTATAAAACAGATATTGATTATGAAAAAATTTATTTAGATTTTGATGATACTTTAATAGTTAATAATAAAGTGAATTTGCTTTTAATACAATTAATATATCAGTGGAAAAATGAAAATAAATCAGTTTTTTTATTGACAAAACATGAAAAAGATATATATGATGATTTAAAAAAATTTAAAATTGATAAAAATTTATTTGACGACATAATTTCTGTTCCGGCTATAGCTAATAAATCAAAGTACATAGATAAACGTAAATCTATTTTTATAGATAATTATTATTTTGAAAGAGAAAGTGTTTTTAAAAGTAAAAAAATACCAGTTTTTGATGTAGATGCAGTAGAATGTTTAATAAATACAATGGGGGTGTAAAATGGTATGCTAGATTTTTCGAGATATGGAGAAGAATATAAAATTGTAAAAAAGTCAAAATTTTTTAATTCTAGATGGTATAAAAAAACATATAAAGTAAAAGGTAATCCAATTTTACATTATTGTAAAATTGGTTGTAGATTAGGTTATAACCCATCTCCAATTTTTTCAAGAATTAGATATGAGTTAATATATGATGATGTTAGATATGTTAAAGCCAATCCAGTTGTTCATTTTGAAAAATACGGAAAATATGAGCCTATTTTTTTAGATGAAGAATTTATTAATTCTGAAGATAAATTGAAAATAGGAGAAGCAAAACAACTGCAAAATGAAAATATAAAAGTTGAATATAAAAAAAATTGTAAAAATCTAATCATATTTTTAGTTCCAGATATTGACTTTGTTGGTGGTGGAGTCATGTCAATAAACTCAATTGCTACAAATATGAGAAATATGAAAGAAATTCATAACAGTGAAGTTTTATTATGTACTGTTCCAAGTAAAAGAACATTTTTTGAATATTCTAAATTTAAATGTAATTTTCATATTTATCGATTTGAACAAATTTGTAAATATTTTAATAAATTAGATAATGTTGTGATACATATACCAGAAATATATGTTTATCATTTACTATACTATTCAACTCCAAATCAAATTAATTGGATGAAAAATATTTCAAATTTAACATTTAATATTTTAAATCAGAATATGGATTACATGCCTAGACCTAGATATGTTGATTATTTAAAAGAAATTTCCCCAAATGTAACTATTACTTGTGCACATAAAAAGTACTGTACTAAGCAGTTAAGAACTTCTTACGATGCTTCAGTACATTTATTATCCACAAGTAATATGGTTAAATATAAGTATATTGAATACGAAAAAAAGAAGAATATTTTATTATATTCACCTGATATACATCCTATGAAAGATTTTATTTTAAACAAAATTCGTGATTCTTTTCCAGAAATGGAATTAATAGAAATAAAAAATATGAAATATGATGATTATTTAAAAATAATTGGAAAAGCAAAGTGGATGATAACTTTTGGTGAAGGTTTAGATGGATATTTTTGTGAAAGTATAAGAAGTGGAACATTAGCATTTTCAGTTTATAATCTAACATTTTTTAATGAAAATTATAGTAATTTAGAAAATATTTATCAAAATTATAATGATATGCTAGAAACAATTGTCGATGATATAAAAAAATTGGATAACAAAAAAAATTATAATCGAGTTGTTGAAAAATGTATTGCAATTGATAAAAAAGAATATAATGATGAAGAATATATAGAAAATATAAAAAAATATTGTTATGGTGATTTTACATATAAATATAATGAATTATTAGAGAAAAGAAAAAAAATAATTGAGTCTAATCCATTAGTTTCAATTGCTTTAGCAACATATAATGGAGAGAAATTTATTGAAAAACAATTAGAAAGTTTATTTAATTTAGACTATAAAAATATAGAAATAGTAGTAAGCGATGATCATTCAACAGATGCTACTATGAAAATTTTAAATAAATATAAAGATAGAATAAAAATATTTCAAAATAAGAAAAAAGGGTTAAATTCTAATTTTGAAAATGCAATAATACATTGTAATGGTGAATTTATCGCACTATGCGATCAAGATGATGTTTGGCAATCAAATAAAATTGATGTATTATTGGAACATATCGATGATTTTGATTTAATATTTTCAGGATTATCAGTAATTGATGAAAATGGCGAATATTATGACAACAAATACATGCATATGGCATATGAAAAATCAAGGGTTAGTTCATATCATTTTTTGGATTTTATTAAAGAAAATAATGTTTTAGGTTGTACAACACTAATTCGAACATCTTTTTTAAAAAAGTATATTGAAATTCCTACTGATGTGATTTATCACGATTGGTGGTTTGTTTTACAAGCAATAAAAAATGGTAATGGAATAGTTTATATTGATAATGAATTAATTAAATATAGACAGCATAATAATAACACAGCATATAATACATATAATAAATCTGATTGGTTTGTCAAAAAAATAAAATTTAATGAATGTATAAAGAATAACATCAATTTATTAGATAATGAAATTAAATTAATAAATATTGATTCTAATTATAATAAAGTTAAGAGTATTTTTAAAAAGTATATTCCAAAATTAACTGAAAATTTTTTTGATGATAATTATTATTATTTTACAGATGATTTTTTATCAGAATTAAAGAATGATTTAAATATATCAGAAAAAAGTGATAATAATAAAAATAGATATTAATGGTCTAATAAGACCTTTTTTTTCTTTATTAGAAAAAAACATTTTAATATTTAATTTTTTTTACAAATTTTCTGTATGTATTAAAATAATTTTATACTAAACTTTAAAAATATGGAAATATATGTTATAATTACAAGTAGGTGAAATTATGAAAAAATGTAAATATGCAATTTCTGTAAAAAATATGAGCAAAGATTTTATTGTTTATGGAGATAAATCAAATACTTTAAAAGAAAAAATTTTGAGATTCGGTAGTAGTAAAAAAGAGAAAAGACATGTTTTAAAAAATATAAATTTAGATATTAAAGCAGGCGAAAGCGTAGCTCTAATTGGCGTTAATGGAAGTGGAAAAAGTACATTATTAAAATTGATGACAAAAATTATTTATCCAACAAAGGGTACAATTGAAATAAATGGTAAATTGACTTCTTTACTTGAATTAGGAGCAGGATTTCATCAAGATTTTTCAGGAAGGGAAAACATATATTTTAATGCATCAATTTTTGGACTATCTAAAAAGGAAATTGATGGTAGAATAAATCAAATTATTGAGTTTTCTGAATTAGAAGAATTTATAGATAATCCAGTAAGAACTTATTCATCTGGAATGTACATGCGTCTTGCTTTTTCTGTTGCGATAAATGTTGATGCTGATATATTATTAATTGATGAGATTTTAGCTGTTGGTGATCAACATTTTCAAGATAAATGTTTAAATAAAATGTTGGAATTAAAAAAAGAAGGAAAAACAATGGTTTTTGTGTCACATTCTGAGGGATCTGTAAAATTTTTATGCGATAGAGCAGTATGGTTGAATGATGGTGAAATTCGTATGGATGGAAAAACGGATGAAGTTTTTGAAATTTATAATGAGGAATGTAGGTGATAAAGTGGGTTTATTTAAAAATTTATATAAATATAGAGAGTTTTTAAAAACATCAGTCAAAAAAGAATTTAGAGGTAAATATAAAAAATCATTTTTAGGTGTGCTATGGAGTTTTATCAATCCTTTATGCCAATTAATAATATATGCAATTGTGTTTCCTTTAATTTTAAAAAATAATATTGAGAATTATACTGTTTTCTTAATTGTTGCTTTGATGCCTTGGACTTTTTTTAATAATACCATTTTACAATGCGCTGCTTGTATTGTAAATAATGGTGGTATCGTAAAAAAAGTATATTTTCCAAGAGAAATATTGCCTATTTCAAATGTTACTAGTAATTTAATTAATTTTTTAATTACAGAAATAATAGTGTTCTTGGCACTTTTTATAAGTGGTATAGGTATTTCTACATCTTTGATATATTTTCCAGTTGTGATGTTAATTCAATACATTTTGCAGCTAGGTTTAGGCTTTATATTTGCAGCTATTACTGTATTTGTAAGAGATGTTGAATATATAATTAATATCTTTATGATGCTAATGTTTTATCTTTGCCCAATAGTATATGCAGTTGATATGATCCCAAATCAATTTCTTAAAATATTTGAATTAAATCCAATGTTTAAAATTATAAACTTTTATCGTGATATATTATTTTATAAGAAAAATCCAAGTTTATATGATTTAGGAATTGTATTTTTAATTTGCTTTGGTATCTTAATTATTGGATATAATATATTTAAAAAATTAGAAAAGAAATTTGCGGAGGAGTTATAATGAAAAAATGTGATATTGTCATTCCAGTTTATAAATCACCAGATTGGGTTAAAGTATGCGTTTATGCTTTATTTAAAAATACTGATGATTCTATAATAAATACTGTTTATTTAATTAATGATTGTGATGATGAACTAACAATAAATTGTTTAAAAAACTTATCTGAAAAATATAGTAAGGTAAAAGTATTAAAAAATGAAAAAAATCTAGGCTTCATTAAAACAACAAATAAAGGTATGAAAGAGTCAAATGCTGATTATGTTTTACTTCTAAATACTGATTGTATATTATCAAAAAATGCTATTTCTAAATTAATTAATCATATAGAGAACAATCCTAAAATTGGCCTTATTTGTCCAATATCCAGCAATGCAGCTAATTTAACATTTGAAATGTACGAGGGATTTTCCTTTATGCAGATGAATGAATTATTCGAAAAGAAATTTAAAGGTATGAATTTTGATGCATGTACTGTCGTTGGAAATTGTTTAATGATTACTAGAGAGTGTATTAAAAAAGTTGGATATTTGGATGAAGCATATGGAACAGGATATGGTGAGGAAACTGATTATCAATTTAAAGCTATGGCTGAAGGATTTGAAGCAAAAGTTGCAATAGATACTTATGTTTTCCATAAATCTGAAGTATCTTTCGGTACATCCAAAGAAAAACAGGAAAAATTAAAAAGAAATAGAGATTTATTTTTTTCTCGCTGGGGTAGTGAATATAATAGATTGTTGAGTATATATCAAAATAATGATCCTGTAGAATATATTAAAAATCATATAACAGAAGAAGATAAAAAAATAGAATTTGATTTTTTAATGTATTTAATTGGCCTATCTCAGAATGCCGGTGGAGTTCATATGAGCATTGATATGATAAATTATTTAAATATTAATGGAATAAAATGTAATATATTTTATGGCTTTTCAAATGGATATGATGAAATAATGTTATTTAACCCGGTAAATGTACAAAATATTAATAATTTTAAATGTAGACAGTTTGTTTCAACTATTTATTTTTCAACATATTTTGTAAAAAAAATAGCAGATGAAAAAAATGTCCCTCTAATTTATTTTGCTCAAGGGTATGAACCATATTTTGAAAATGGCTGTGATTATGGTGTTGCCGAATTGAGTTATAAATTACCTGATAATATTTTAACTATTTCAGAATATTTAAAAGACAGATATAAAGATATGTTTGATGCTGATTCTTTTGTTATATCTAATGGAATAAATTATGATTTACTACATAGACATAATAAAAATGAAAAGATTAAAACAATTACATTTGTATTAAGAAATAATTATTTAAAAGGTGATTATATTTTATATGATTTAATAAAAAAATTGTCAAATTCTGATAGAGAGCTAACAATAAAAATAATAAATAACAATATATTTTCAGTGATGCCATTTTTAAATAACAAAAAAGTAAAAATTGAGACATATAATGGATTATTTACAAGAAAAGAACTAGCAACATTTTTTCAAAATTCAGATTTATATATAGATGCATCGGTTACTGAAGGATTTGGATTAGTTAATTTAGAGGCAATGGCTGCGGGAAATGTTGTCATTTCAAGTAATTCCGGCGGTGTAAATGAATATCTAGAAAATGATGTTAATGGTATCATCATTAATGACATTAATAATGTATATAGTTATTATAATTCAATTATTGATTTATTAGATAACCCTAAAAAATTTATAAAGTTAAGAGATAATGCTGAAAAAACTGCTAAAAAATTTGACTATGATAAAACAGTTGAAGATTATAAAATATATTTTAATAAGAAGAAAGAGAAAAAAAATATTGTATTAACAGCTGATGAAAAAGAATTATTTAATATAGTATTAGATAAAAGGTTTAGGGTATCAACAAATAATAAAAAAAGAAACTTTTTATATAAAATATGTAAAAAAACACCTAAAAGATTTAGACTTTTTGTCAAAAACAAAGTTCAAAAATTATACAATTTTACAAATGAAAGGTAAACTATGATAAAAAAAGCAAAAAAATATTATAAATATATATTATTATTTTTATTGATAATTTTTTATTTTCAATATTCTGTTACAATTACCTGGGATTCAACTCATTACATGAATTATGTTAATATTTTTGAAGGAAAGTTAGGGTGGAATACTTGGGATGTAGTAAGAGGGCCAACATTTCCTACAAGTATTCATTTAGGAAATAATATATTTGGTAAAACTAGTCAAGGATTAGTAATGATGACATTTATTTTTTATCTAATAATGTTATATTTTAACTATAAAATTATAAAAAAGTTTTTAGAAGGTTTTAATATAAAGCATAAATCAAAAAAAATTATTCTATATTTATTTATCTTTTTAATTATAATTAATCCTATAATTTATGGCTTCTATCATTGCTTACTTACTGAATTTGTTGCAATTACATTAGCTACGATCAGTTGTTACATTGCTTCAAAATGGGTAAGTATTAATTATTGCAATAATAAATGGGAATATATTAAATATAGTATTATATTTATTATATTAATTATTATTTCTTGGTTTTTAAAACAGCCATATGTTTCAGTAGGCTTATTTGTTTTAGTGATTTCATATTTTATTAATATTTTTGAACAAAGAGCAAAACATAATTTTATGATAAGAACATTAACATTAATTATATGTCTTGTCACATTATTTGTTAGTATAAAATCTTGGAATTTAGTATTAAAGAGAATGGGCGTAAATCCGGATTCAGACAGAAATCCCACTAATTCATTAGGTGTTCAAATTTTAAATGCAGTTAATTACTTGGAAGTAAAAGATGGATATGAAATATTTTCAAAAGAGTTTATTGAAAATTCTAAATTAGATAAAAATGATAAAATTAAAGCACTTAAAATGATAAAAAAGAATGACGAATATGTTATTGTAAATTATAAATCCAATAATAAGATTGTAAAAAGTAAATTAATTAATCGTTCAAAAGAACAGATAAGCACATTTTATGCTTTAAAATATTTAGGTAAAGAATTTATTAATAATCCAATAAAATTGGGAAGTTCATATTTAGATAATTATTTAGCAATAATAGATGTTTATTCTACAGTAACAGAAAATGGAGTAGATTATAGAGTTTCCCAAAAAATAAAATTAGATTTTTCATCAGAAATAGTAACTATAGCATTTAGACCATATAATTATAATCAATCAAATATTTTTTATGTTTTACCGGAAATGTATGAAAAAGTAGAACAATATGAACAAAGTAATATGTCATTTAGTGGATTAAATTTTATAATGCAAAAGATAGGCTTTGTTTATTTATTAATTTTTAAAATAATTTTTTTGATTTTACCATTTTTATTTATACTATCAATAATATTGCGCATCAAAAATAAAAATAGGATTCCATATAACTATGATATAGTTATTATATTATTAGGATATTCTTTCTTACACACTTTATTACATGTTTTTACTGGTGCAATTTTGGATAGATATATCGTTCCAGCATTTTTAACTGCTTTTTTAGGAACTATCTTTTTGGTATTAAATATTATATTAAAGAAAAATAAATGAGGTGTTTTATGAAAATATTATTAATTATTCCTTCTTATAATGAAGAGAAAAATGTTTTAAATAATTATAATAATATTATTAAATATAATAGTAATAATAAAATAAAATATGATGCTATTGTGATAAATGATGGCTCAAAAGATAAGACAGAAGAAATATGCCAAAAGAATAATATACCTCATATTTCCCTTATTCATAATTTGGGAATAGGCGGTGCTGTTCAAACAGGTTACAAATATGCCTTAGAAAATAACTATGATATTGCTGTCCAATTCGATGGAGACGGACAACATGACATCAACTATGTGAAAAATATAATTGATCCAATCATAAAAAATAACTACGATATGGTTATAGGTTCTAGATTTATTGACAAGAACAGTAGCTTATTTAAATCTAGTTTTTCTAGAAGGATAGGAATAAAATTAATTTCTTTTTTTATAAAGTTAGTTACTAGAAAAAAAATATATGATACGACTAGTGGATTTAGAGCAGTTAATAAAAAAATCATAGAAGAATTTGCAAATGATTATCCTGTTGAATATCCAGAACCTATTACAGCTGTAGAAGTAATTAAAAAAGGATATAATTTAACAGAAGTAGCAGTTAGTATGAATGAAAGAGAAAATGGAACCTCAAGTATAAAAGCTTGGAAAAATATTTATTATATGATTAACGTAATTATTTCAATTATAATTACTGGAATTGGAGGTAAGAGAAGATGAGTACAAATTTGATTGTTGTTTCAATCTTATTTAGTGTATTTATTATTATTTC
>JAEEGL011630260.1_pt1 | contig 13597 bp, 12 predicted proteins | sample 9134231 | NCBI WGS metagenome assembly JAEEGL01 (sample SAMN16246548, study PRJNA631951) | gut metagenome | biome: gut microbiome; feature: rumen; material: fiber-attached | host: Bos | place: Iran: Karaj | collected 2018-10
GATGATCGTGAAGGGCGTCCGCGCCGGGGACGACGGCTATTCGGGCGACGGTCTCGTGACCGATGAAGAGATGGCCGGCACGATCGCCTTTGCGAAAGCGGTCGGCAGCAAAACGCTGAGCGCCGTGATGCAGGGCAGGGCGGAGATCAGCCCCTCCGTTTCAAAAGGCAAGACCGCATGCGATATATGCTCCTTCCGCAGCGTCTGCCGCTTCGACACCACCGCCGGCTGCAAATACCGCCGCGTCCGCGCCGTCACGGCCGATCAATTCTTCGGCAGAAAGGATAAAAAGCAGTGAAGATCTGGCAGTTCGCTCTGCTCGCGTACCTCGGCGTGATGACCGTGATCGGCTTCGCCATCATGTACAGCGACAAAAGAAAAGCCGAAAAGCGCAGGCGGCGGACGCCGGAGAAGGTGCTTTTCGCGGTTTCGGCGATCGGCGGCAGTCTCGGGACCTTCCTCGGGATGTGGGTCTGCCGGCACAAGAACCGCCATTGGTATTTCGTCGTCGGCTTCACGCTGATCCTGATCGCGCATATCGTGCTGGTATTGCTGCTGTTCGAGTTCGTGGAATGACTTCCTCCGCGGCGAACGGCCGCGAAATCCGGTTATAAAACTAGAAAAAAGACCGCAGTGCGGTCCTTTTTATTTCCCGGGAAATATTTTATTGCTCATTCAGCTCCGTCGCTCTTTTATAGACGGTGTTTTTCGGAAGATCGAGCGTTTCCGACGCGATCTTCACCGCCGTTTTGACCGAAAGGCCTTCGCCGAGGAGCGCCGAAAGCAGGGGGTCGAGCTTCTTTTCCGCGGCGGAAGCGGTCTCCCCGGGCGCGGCTCCGCCGATCAGGATCACGCATTCGCCCCGCGGCGGTTCCGATGCATATTTCGCCGCAAGGGAGGCTACGGTCCCTCGGACGCATTCCTCAAACGTTTTTGTGATTTCCCGAACGAGAGCGCAGGGTCTGTCGCCGCCGCAGAGCGCGGTATCGATATCCGCAAGCGTCGCGCCGACGCGCAGAGGGCTTTCGTAAAGCGCTGCCGTCGCATCCGTCGCAAGAATTTTCTCGATCGCCGCTGCCCTTTCCGCGCCGGAGCGGGGAAGGAAGCCGGCAAAATACAGTTTTTCGGTCGGAAGGCCGCTCATGACCCATGCCGCGACCATCGCGCAGGCGCCGGGAAGCACCTCGAAGGGCAGTCCCTTTTTGATGAATTCGGCGATCAGGCGCGAACCGGGATCGGAAACGCCGGGCATGCCCGCGTCGCTGACGAAGGCGACGGCTTTTCCGCCGGCGACCTCCTCCGCGATCTGCCCTCCGCGCTGCTGCTCGTTATGCTCATGGCAGCTTTCGAGCGGCTTTTTTATCCCGAGCGCGTTCAAAAGCTTAACGGTGTTCCTTGTGTCCTCGCAATAGATCTTCTCAACAGCGGCAAGCGTTTCCCGAACGCGTTCGGTAACGTCCGAAAGGTTGCCGATCGGCGTTGCGCAAAGATAGAGCTTGGGCGAAATTTCGTTATTCATTATAGTATTTTTCAACCTCTTCGGTGTATTTGCCGTCCGCGCCGGTGATCACGAGATTCGCTTCGGCGATGAGCCCGGGTTTCGCGCCGCGGTTCGCGCGGATGAGGGCGAGGTACGGCCTTGCGCCGGGCTTCGTCTGAACAAGGCGCAGCTTCTTCGGCTCCAGCCCCGCCGAACTGAGCGCGCAGAAGGCCTCCGAAAGCCTTTCCGCAGGGAAGCAGATATCGAGCCTGCCCCCGAACCGCAGCAGCTGCGCCGCGGCCTTCGCAACGCCGGCGATATCGGTGGAAAGCTCGTGCGTGGCGGCGCCGTTCGCGGAAATTTTGCCGCAGGTCTTTGAAAAATACGGCGGATTGCAGACGGCGTAGTCGAATTTTCCGAGCCGCGAAAGGGAAGTGTCTCTAATATCCGCGTTGACGACGGCGACCGCGCTTTCGTCGAGCCCGTTCAAAAGGCAGCTCCTGCCGATCCGCGAACAGGCGGCTTCGTCGATCTCGATCGCCGTGACCGAAAGACTCGTCCGCCCGTGGATCAAAAACGAAAGCGCTCCGCTGCCCGCGCCGAGATCGGCGACGCGGCTCTTTCCGGAAGCTTTCCGAAGACCTTCGAGCGCGAAATGGGCAAGCAGGACCGAATCCGTTCCAAAGCAAAAAGCGGCGGGGGATTGGATCAGCTTCAGGCCGCGAAGCTGCAGATCATCCACCCGCTCGCCTTCAAAAAGCAAGTCGACAGCTGTGTTTTTTCCGCCGTCCTCCGTCATACCGTTCCGGGAATGAGCTTGAAGAAAATATTGGATCTGTGCAGGAAGCTCGCGATCGCGCTCTTGCTGATGAGCTCCTCGATAACATCAAAGGGCAGGACCGTCAGCACGATCGGAACGAGCATGAACAGGACCGAGATGTCGATAAACCCGCGGACGATGCCGATCGCCCCTCCGACCGGCCCGTCAAAAATGCGCAGGCAGGGGAATTTGAGCGAATAATCGAGCCAGCTCACAACAAAAGTCAGCACGACGCGAAGGATCAGATAGACCAGTATGAACGAAATGATGTTTATAACGCTGAGCACAAGGCTTTCGTTGAAATAATCGCCGAGGGTCGTGATCCCGCTCGATTTGAACGCCTCGTTCATGATGTTTTCGCGCACCCTTTCGTCGAGGGGGAAGGGCAGATTCGCGCGGTTGATGACCTCGTCGATCTCCTCGTTCGAAAGGGAAGCGATGTCCCTGTCGACGAGCTCGACGTCGTAGATGGCTTCCGAACCCTCCGTATAGCTCAGCATTGCGTTATAAAGTCCCTTGTCCTTAACGAACGCCTGCGAAACCGGGCCCATGAGCAGATATGCCGCAAGAAGCGCGATAATGGAAACGCCAAGGGTGGCAAGGTTCCAGATAAAGCCTTTATACAGGCCCGCAAGGAAAAACAGGCCGATGATCGCGATTATCGCGAGACCGAGGATCCCCATTGGATTCCTTCGCTCCTTTCAAGATTATTTGACGGAATAAAAGATCGATTCATTGCCGGCGAAAACGATCAGGGCGTTGTTGTCCGCCTTTGCGGCGCCGGTGATCTCCCCTTCGAACGGAATGGATTTCTCCTCCGCACCTTTGTTATTCAGGATCACGAGTTTATCGGAACGCACTTCGAAGACCTTGCCCGAAAGGGTGAAGCAGGCGACGCTCTCGCCGCTGCCGGTCATAACGAAGCGGGATTCATCCGCCGTTGAATCCTCCTTTAATGATAGAACGTTTATCGGGCCTCCGCGGTCGTCCGAACGGGAAAGCAGGAAAACGATCCTTCCGCCGCTCCACGAAGCGTCCGTGCAGTCATAGCCGTTCGCGAGAACGCGGTAGGCTTCGGTGTTGGTCTTGCGGTCGAAACGGATGATTCTGTCCGTTCCGTAGGCAAAAACGCTTTTTTCGGTCAAGAAAACCTTTGTTACGACCTGGCCCTGGATGTAAAGATCGCCGGTGTTGCTCTGGCGGCGGATATCGCGGGTCTTGATGGAGGTCGAAAGCACATCGCCCTTGATGATCAGCTCGGAAGTATAGAACGAATCGCTCCCTCCGCCCTCAAAACCGAAATCCAGAAGCACGCGGTCGGTATAATCCTCCGTGTAGCAGCGGTCGCCGGCGGCATTATAGACGATCAGCGTAAGCTTTCCGTCGTTGCCCTCAACGAAAACGGCGATGTAATTGCTGCCGGCGGTTATCTTGCGGATCTCGCCGTCGAAGCTGTTGTCGTGCCTTGTGTTCACGATCCGGAACGATGAGCGGGTGGCGATCGCCTTGAGCTGCGGCGTGCCGATAAGCTTCTCCGGCGCGTATTCGAGCTGCTCGGAGAAATTGTTCTCTTCGTCGGAAAGGCTGACATATCGGAGGTTCAGCCCGTCCATATAGATGAATCCGTCGCCGGTATAGGCGTATTTCGCTTCCGGCGAGAATGGCAGGCTTTGCTTTTTAACGGCAAGGCTGCAGCTTTTGAGGCCGAAAACGATCCCGATAACGGCGCCGACGATCACAAAAAGCGCAAGAATAACGAGGATGAAGCGGCGCACGTTCAGCCTGCGTTTGTTTCTTCTTCTATTGCCTGTTGCTCTGAGTGTTTCCATCTGCGTTAGTTTTAATTAACTGCCTCCGTTGCTTTCGCTTCTTCCGGGCCGGGGCGGATGACCGCGATCGCGGCGGGAAGGATCTTGCAGCTGAGGGGTGTTTTTTCAACAAGTTCTCCGTCGAGTTCGACCGTGAAGCGGCTCTCGGTGCGGATCGTGATCTCCCTGCAGCGGGTGTAGATCACGGGCTTTTTGCCGAGGTGCTTGCCTTTTATGAACTTCGGCAGGAGCGTTATGAGGCGGAAAAAGCCGACCCATTTCGCGATGCAAATATCGAACAGCCCGTCGTCCTGCTTCGCTTCCGGCGCGACCTTCATGCCGCCGCCGAAGCTTATTCCGTTGCAGACCGTCATGATCAGCGAATCGAGCTCTGTCTCCTCGCCTCCGTCAAGGGAGACATACGCGTGGACCTTTTTCCTGTGGAGGATCGAATCGACTATGCCGAGAACATAGGGCAGCATCCCGCTGCGGCCTTTTTTATGCTTTTCCGTGTTCAGAAGAACGTCAACGTCGAAACCGAGGCCGCAGACATTGGTGAAGATCCTTCCGTTCGCCGTTCCGAGGTCACAGCTGCGCGCCTTGCCGTCCAGAATCAGCTCCGCCGCTTTGACGGGATCGGTCGGGACCTTGATCGCCGATGCGAAATCGTTGCCCGTGCCGAAGGGCAGTATGCCGAGCACGACCCCTTCGGTATCGTAGACGGCGGAAACGACTTCGTTCAGCGTGCCGTCGCCGCCGACGGCGATGATGCGGCGCACGCCTTCCTTCACTGCGTTCTGCGCGATCTCCGCGGCATGGCCTTCGCGTTCGGTGTATCTTGTTCTGAACTGCATGCCGCGCTTTTTAAAGACTTCGGCTGCCTGCTCGAATCTTTCCCTGCAATGCCCGGAACCGGCGATCGGGTTGATGATGAAAAGCGGGAGTTCCGCGATGTATTCGCGCGCACGCTCTGCCCCGCCGGAACCGTTTCCCCCGCCGTCACGGCTCTCTTCACGCAGTTCTTCGCCGTCTCGACCGAATGCGTTCTCCATATTCGCTGCCTTCTTCCCGGGCGACACATACACCCACGCTTATCATATCGCATTTTATTGGCTCTTGTCAATATCAAATCCCCCCGCCGCAAACGGCTTTCTGTTGACAAACCTGCGTCCTGTCTTTATAATTAAGCCGAAAATAAAGGAAAACGGAGGCCGTGATGAAGAATTTCGCCCGTAAATACAGTTCCCGCCCTGCGGCGCTCCTGCTCGCGCTGCTCGTCTTCGCGCTGGGCGTTTTCTGCGCCTGCGGCAGGGGAGGGGAAACCGGCGACGCCGACGCAAAGACCGAATCTCCCGCGGAAGCAACGCCCGCTTCCACCGAACCCGCGACCGACGCTCCGGCGGGAACGCCCGTTCCCGAAGGGCCTTTCGAGCTTTTCGATTATGTCGGTGAACCCGGCGAAAACACGGCCGGAAGGATCGAAGAGCTTGCCTCGAAGATACAGGGCCTTTCGGTTTCCCGCAGCCAGCAGTTCGGCGACGCGTATTTTCTCGGCGCCGGCATCGAACTCGGCCTCAACCTCAGCGCCGATGAATTCGATCCCGTGTTCCTTTGCTTTGTTGACGGCAACGATATGCTGACCGTCGGCGGCATCCGCGTCGGGATGGAGCTCGAGGAGCTGAAAACGGTCTGCCCCGACCTTCTTGTCAATCTCAATCTGCGCTCCGCTTATTATGATTACTCGGATAACGCAGGTTTGGAACTTACCTTCGATTCCGAATACCGCGTTAAAACTATCACCTATTCCATTACCGGCGAAAGCTCCGATTCCTGAGCTTTTTCCCGAAAACAACGCAAAAAAGGAGCTCCTTTCGGCGTATCCGCATAAGGATAAACAGCCTCAAAAGGGATCTTTTCGCGCCCGGCTGCGTTAAAAATGCTCGAAAGACCCTCCGAGTATTCCTGCGCTTTTTGTCTTGCCGGGCACAAAAGTCTCCTCTTTTGAGACGCTTTGCGGTTTTCAGCATCAGAAATGGAACAGATCCGAGGATGATTGTTATATCCACGGATCTGTTTATTTTAAGTTTTATTCTCTGCTGAAAACCTGATTTTCCTTATGCGGATGCGCCGTTCGGTGCTCCTTTCTTTTTCCTGTATTTGAATCAGTCCTGCGGCTTCATCGTCGGGAAGAGGATGACGTCGCGGATGGAATCGGTGCCGCAGAGCATCATGCAGCAGCGGTCGATGCCGAAGCCGAGGCCGCCGGTGGGGGGCATGCCGTATTCGAGGGCCATGACGAAATCCTCGTCCATCATGTCCGCCTCGTCGTCGCCCTTCGCCCTCTTCGCCGCCTGCGCCTTGAAGCGCTCATACTGGTCGATCGGGTCGTTGAGCTCGCTGAAGGCGTTGCCCATCTCGCAGCAGCAGACGAAAGCTTCGTAGCGCTCGGTGAGGTGCGGATCCTGCGGGCTGCGCTTTGCAAGGGGGCTGACCTCAACGGGATACATCGTGATGAACGTGGGCTGGATCAGCTTCTCCTCGACCTTCTGGTCGAAGGTTTCATAAAGCGCGTTGCCCCAGGTATGCGCGACTCCGTCCATATCGACGCCGACGCTCTTTGCGAGCGCGACTGCCGCGTCCGCATCGCCCTCGATCGCCATGAAATCGGCGCCGGTGACTTCCTTCACGGCGTCCGCCATCGTGATGCGGCGCCAGCCGGGAGTGAGGTCGATCTCGTTGCCGAGCCAGGTGAGCTTATAGGTGCCGAGGATCTCCTGCGCCGCGCCGGAAAGAATGCCTTCGAGGATGTCCATCATTCCATCAAGGTTCGTGAAGGCCTGATAGAGCTCGCAGGTCGTGAATTCGGGATTATGCTTCGTGTCCATGCCCTCGTTGCGGAAGATGCGGCCGATCTCGAAAACACGGTCCATGCCGCCGACGATGAGCCTCTTGAGATGAAGCTCGGTCGCGATGCGCATGTACATATCGATGTCGAGAGTGTTGTGGTGCGTGATGAACGGCCTTGCGGTCGCGCCGCCGGCGATGGGGGAGAGCACGGGGGTCTCGACCTCGATGAAGCCGCGCTCCTCAAGATAGCGGCGCACGTAAGAAACGAACTTCGAGCGGATCTCGAAATTGCGCTTCGATTCCGGATTCATGATCAGGTCGACGTACCTCTGGCGGTAGCGGAGCTCTTTGTCGGTGAGGCCGTGGAACTTCTCGGGAAGCGGACGCAGGGACTTCGAAAGCAGGGTGACGCTCTTCGCGTGGACGGAAACCTCGCCGGTCTTCGTTTTGAAAACGAAGCCGGTAACGCCGATGATGTCGCCGATGTCGAAGGTCTTGAAATCGGCATACGCTTCATCGCCGATCTCGTCGCGGCGGATGTAGAGCTGGATATCGCCGAGCTTGTCGCGGAGGCCCGCAAAGCTCGCCTTGCCCATGATGCGCTTTGCCATCATGCGTCCCGCGATCGCAACGTCCTTGCCTTCGAGCTCATCGAAATTTGCCTTGATGTCCGCGCTGAGCGCGTCGCGGTCAAACCGGGTGATCTCAAAGGGGTTCTTTCCGGCCTGCTGAAGCGCGGAAAGCTTGTCACGGCGGATCTGCAGAAGCTCGCTGAGCTCCTGTTCCTGCTCGCCGGTCTCAACCGAGTTGTTCCTGTTTTCTTCCATTTTTAAACCTCTCCTTTGGTCGAATTCGCCAACAGTTCCCCAAAAACAGGGGACGGGCGGCCCGAACGGCGCCGCCCGAGCCTCATCGAAAAATTATTTGCCTTCCTTCAGTTCCCTGCGGATGCCGAGGATCTTGACCTTCGTTGCGCCGCCAGGTGCCTGGATCGTCAGCGTCTCGCCGACCTTGTGGCCGAGAACGCCGCCGCCGATCGCGGAATCATGGGAGATGCGCTTGGGCTTCGTGTCCATGCTGGCTTCGGTCTCGCTGACGAGCTGATACTCCTCCTCGATGCCGAAATCGACGAAGCGGAGCGTTACGAGCGAACCGAGGGAAACGGTGTTGATGCTGATCTCGGAATCCTCGATCACAACAACGTTCTTGAGCTTCTGCTCGATCTCGGAGATCTCGTGCTCGTTATGCGCCTGCGCGTCGAGGGCGGCGTCGTATTCCGCGTTTTCGCTGAGGTCGCCGAACGAACGTGCGACGGCGATCGCCTCGGTGATCTCCCTCCGGCGGACTGTTTTCAAAAACTCCAGCTTATCCTCAAGCTCTTTAAGACCGGCTTTTGTGAGCCGTACTGCTTCTGCCATTGTAGCCTCCTGTGGTTGCGGCGGAAAAATCCGTACCGAAATAACGCCGGGCGGAAAATTCCCATACCGATTTAGCCTATTATATTGGAGAAAGCCCGCGTTGTCAATAAAAAAGCGATGAAAAATTTGAAAAAACAAGCGAAATCGGCGCGGGGAGCGCACCTGCTTCGCCTAATGCGTCCGGCGGCGCGGTTTTCCGCAGAATTAAATACTTCTGCCGCTTTCCTGTGTTGCATATAAATGCTGCTTCTGATATAATATAGCCATTCCCTTGCGGAATCGATTTTCACATCACACCAAAGGAGGAACAACATGAATAAGCGCAAACTTCTTGCACTGTTGCTTGCAGCGCTGATGACGCTTGCCGTCCTGCCCGCGGCGGTCTTCGCCAAGTCCCTGCCCGAAGTGCATAAGGACGCCGAAGTGCAAAACGTCAACACTAACTATCTTAACATCAACGGCTGTCTGCTCACCTATACCGAGCTCAACAGCACCTATCCCTGCTCGACCGGCACCCAGGGCGACCGGAAATACGTTGAAATCACCAACGGCGGGCACGCGAGCACGACCGCCGGCTTTACCTCCACGTCGCTCATGATGGCGGCCGGCGACAAGCTCTATTTTGATTACTGGTACTCGACCGAGCTGAACTACGACTATTTTACCTTCACCGCGACCTATAACAACGCGGATCACCAGGAAGAGCACATTTCCGGCAGCACCGGCGGCGACGACGTCTGGTTCACCCATACCTTCATCGCTCCGGAGAACGCATGGTACACCTTCACCTGGGATTACACCAAGGACGGTTCCGGCAACACCGGCTCCGACTGCGTCCGCGTTTCAAATGTTTATCTCGACGTCCATTGGAACTATCAGCGCGCCGAAGCCGTCACAAAACCCGGCACAGGTCTCTTCGAATACGATTTCGCGAGCGGCAACTACCCCTTCTACACCAAGACTTCGGATGCTCCTTACCACGAAGCCTACCTGCGCAGCGGCAACAATAACGTCGCAAGCTCCTATTCCCAGTTCGCGATCTATGAGCATACCCGCGACTGCACTCTGAGCTTCGATTACGCCGTATCCTGCGAGGCGGCGAGCGGCTCCAATTATTATGACTATTTCGAGGTCACCGTCGACGGCGTGAGCATCCTGAAGGTCGCCGGTTCGGACGATTTCAGCTGGTATCGCTGCAGCCATGATCTCAGTCAGGGCTGGCACCTCATCGTATTCAAATACACGAAGGATAGCTCCGTCAACGTCGGCAGCGACTGCGCCTGCGTCGACAACATCACCCTCGACTATCCTTCGAGCGAGGCTGCGAGCCGCTGGTTCGACATCAATTATCTCGGTTCTTCGAGCAACAAGATCTATTTCACAACTCCCGCCGGAACCGCCGGATGGGGAACGAAGATCGACGAAGGCGGCGGCAATCTGCGCGGCTACAGCAACAACCGCTATCTGGATGATTCGAACTCCGTCTGCGAGACCCTGATCAATATGCAGCAGGGCGAAACCCTCTCCTTCAGCTACGTTGTCAGCAGCGAGAGCACATACGATAAGCTCGTGTTCTATGCCAACGGCGCCGAACAGATGCGTGCCTCCGGCTGGACGGACCGCGCATGGCATACCTACACCTTCACCGCGCCGGAGACCGGCGGCTACCGTTTCGAATGGAAGTACATCAAGGACGGCACCGCTTGGAAGGGCTGGGACTACGCCTATATCCGCAGCGTCACTTACAGCGGCTCCTATCACCAGAGCCTGAACCTCGACAATAGGATCGTCAGCAGCCAGTCGACCGAGCAGCTCCATTTCGAGACCGACCCGACCTACGGCCACGGCTTCCAGATCTTCCAGACCTCTTCCGCGAAGGACAGCGAGGACGTATTCGCCGCAATCTCCCGCAACAGGTATATGGAGAGCACGACGGCCACGATGAGCGCGAACGCCGGCAGCCTCCCCGCCGGAACAATGATCTATTTCGATTATTATGTATCCAGCGAAGCGGATTGCGACGTGCTTACCTTCAAGGTCAAGAAAAACGGTTCCACGATCATCAATCAGGAGCTCGGCAGCGGCGATTACGGCTGGCACTATTATGAAACGACGCTTTCCGCCGCCGGCAATTACGAGTTTATCTGGGAATACAGTAAGGATGTCAACGGCGATTGGGACGACGACTGCGCGATGATCACCAACGTCATCGTCCAGCGTCCGATGCCTTCCCTCGACGACGCGCTGAACTCCGATGAAACGCAGCAGTCGCTGCACTTCACCTCCACCGGCACCTATCCCTTCGAGGTCGGTTGCAGCGGTTCTTCGTATTACGCCTACTCCACCAACGGCGGCGTTGCGAGCTCCTCTTCGACAATGAACTCCACCGCGACCTTCCAGGCGGGCGATACGCTGAGCTTCTACTACTATCTTGACAGCGAATCGAACTACGACTGGTTCAACTTCTATGTCAACGACCAGCGCCTTGTTCACGACAGCGGCGAAGTAGGCATCCAGCTCTATACCTGGACCGCGCCGTCGAACGGCACCTACAACCTGCGCTGGGAGTACACGAAGGACAGCTCGACCAACTCCGGCGAGGATATCGTCAGGGTCATGGAAGTCAAGGTCGTCAAGAACGGCGGCACCCCCGGCAGCGGCAACGGCGATGTTGACGGCAACGGCACCGTGAACGTCACCGACGCGGTCATGGCGCTGCGCCACGCGATGGGCATCATCACCCTCACCTCCGAGCAGATCCATCGCGGCGACGTGGACGGCAACGGCATTGTGAACGTTACCGACGCGATCACGATCCTCCGCAAAGCCATGGGCATTATACCGTAATCAACCGAAAAGCCGTCCCGCGCGGCGGCGGGACGGCTTTTTCGGCACAGATCCGTTTTTGATCAAACCTTAAGGAGAAAAACCAATGAACAAACTTCCTGTTGAAGAGCAGGCTGCGCAGCTCACCGAAGAGGAAAAGGCGGAGGTCATGCGTGTAGGTAAAATCAGCATGCTTGCCGCGGTCTTGTCCGGTGTTGCCGCTTTCCTTGTCGCGTTCTGTCTTTCCTTTACCCTTATGACAGTAAAAAGCACGGGCCCTTCCGAAAGCGATAATATGCGGACAACGATCTTTTTGATCGCCGCGGCGGTCCTGACCGTTATCGTGATAGTTCTTTATGTCAATATAAAGAAAAAGTGCCCGAAATATAACGATAAGCTTTATTCATACCTGCGCAAACAGCAAAAGCAGGGAAAATGAACTTTGCTCCCGTGCCGGGAATCTAAAAAGGCTTTGCCGACGGCAAGGCCTTTTCTTATTCGCTGCTGTTTGGTTTTTTACTGTTTTATACCGCCGCTCCGTCGGGCAGAGACGCGATCTCTTTTTTATAAAGCCGCGAAAGCATGATGAAGCCGTAAATTAGAGCCGCGAACTCCGCGATAAAGAAGCTCCACCAGACCGCCTCCACATTGTGGAAGGCGAGGGCGAGGATCAGCGCCGCGGGAAGCAGCACGACGAGCTGGCGAAGGATGCTCATTATCATGCTGTTGACGCCCTTTCCGAGCGCGCCGAAGGTCACGGAATTCGTGATCGACGCAGCCGCGAGGATGAACGAGAGTGAGATGATGCGGAACGCCGCGACGCCTCCCGAGGTGATCGTTCCGTCGCGGTCGAACATCCCGATTATCTCCTTCGGGAAAAGCTGGAATATCGCCGTGCCGACAGCCATGATACAGACTGCCGTGATCAGGGTTATCTTCCAGGCCTTCATAAGCCGCAGCCTGTTGCGCGCGCCGAAATTATAGGCAAGGATGCTCATGCTCGCGTTCGTAACGCCGAACAGCGGCATGAATATCATGCTCTGGACCTTGAAGTAGACTCCCACGATGCTCGTTGCGCTTTCGCCGCCGACGTCCGCAAGCACTCGGGCAAGGATCATGTTCATGCCCGTTATCATAACGGATGTGATCGCCTGCATGATTATCGAAGGCAGACCGACCCTGTATATATCGGCAATCGTTTCCTTGCAGGGCCTGAATTTTTTGAAAGAAAGCTTGACCTCGTGATCCTTGCCGAAAACGAGCAGCAGCGCAACGCCCATGCCGATCCACTGGCCGATGACGGTCGCGATCGCCGCGCCTTTGATGCCCATCCCGAGGGTGAAGATCATGATCGGGTCGAGGATGATGTTCACGACCGCGCCGACGAGCTGCGTGACCATCGAAAGCCCCGTCTTGCCCATCGACTGAAGGATCCTTTCACAGCCGAGCTGAATGAAAACACCGAGGCTGAACCACATGCAGATGCTGAGATAATCGACGCCGAGGCCGATCAGGTTCTGCTTGTCCGAAAAAAGCCTGAAGAACGGCGTGATGAAAAACCCGAGCGCGGCGAATGCGAGTGCGGATACCGCAAGAAGAAAGATGCCGTTTGAAGCGCCTTTGTCGGCCCTTTCGTTCTCGCCCGCGCCGAGTTTTCGCGAGATATAGGAGTTCATACCGACGGAAGTGCCGACGCCGACGGCTATCATAAGCATCTGTATCGGATAGGCGAGGGAAACGGCGTTCAGCGCATCGTTGCTGAATTTCGCGACGAAATAGCTGTCCACGACGTTATAGAGCGCCTGGACCAGCATCGAGATGACCATCGGCACGGACATGGAGAAAATGAGCTTGCCGACCGGCATATGGCCCATCTTGTTCTGCCTTGCCCTCATCTCCTCTTCCTGCTTTTTGAATGTGTTTTCGTTGAAATCTTCCATAGCTCTGCGATTATAGCATCGAACGGCGCCAATGTAAACCGACCGTCCGATATATATTGGCTTTTCTCTTTTAAAGCTTCACCGCGCAGCCCGCGGAAAGCAGATAGATCCATTTTTCGCCGACGGGAAGCCCCGTCAGCCTTTCGAGGGCGCGGGCATAGTTTTCGAGCTGCTGCCTGTAACCTTCGGCGACTTCCTCCGGCGTACTGCCTCTGAGAGCGGTCGTTTTATAATCGATCAGTATGATCTTTTCTTCCTCTATGAAGAAGCAGTCGATGATGCCCTGTATCAGCGCGCCGCGTTCGTCAAGCAGCGAAAATTCCTGCTCTTTCCTAACAAAATCCGAAGATATCATCCGGCGGTAGAGCTTTGAGGAAACGAGCTTTTCAACGGCGGGAAGGTAAACGCCCTTCGCCTCCTCCAGCGAAAGAAGGTTCTTTTCCGTGAATTCCGAAAGA
>JAEEGL013174520.1_pt1 | contig 13597 bp, 9 predicted proteins | sample 9134231 | NCBI WGS metagenome assembly JAEEGL01 (sample SAMN16246548, study PRJNA631951) | gut metagenome | biome: gut microbiome; feature: rumen; material: fiber-attached | host: Bos | place: Iran: Karaj | collected 2018-10
AACGGCCATTTCTATCGTGGCAAATACTGGTCGCTCGACTATGACATCATGGGCGGTTTCTCGTTTTGGACCAAACACGGCGACGAGTTCATTGGCTCTGTTGCCAATGTCCACCTCGCCATCGATGTCGGCCCGACCTTTATGATCGAGGACAACTTCGACATCACATTGCGCTACCAGTTCTCACATTCTTCAAATGCAGCACTGCGTCTGCCGAACTGCGGCATCAATGTGTTCAGCTGGGTGGTGGGACTTCGTTACCATCCTTTGGGTCGGCCCGAACTCGTCCCCAAGGAAAAGCCGCGCCCCAAGTTTGAGAAAAGCACAGCCATCTTCGCTACCGAATCGGTGGGACTATTGCAGACCAACGAATCGATGAGAACTTACCAAACCGCCGACGGCACTATGGTCAACGACATGCCTAACGAGCGTCCCTATTACTTTGCCAACGTCATCCAAATCGGCGTACACCGTCAGTTCCACCCCAAGTTCAGCTACGATGTGGCTCTGGACTTCGGCTGGACCGGCGAGACGAAGCGCATGTACGAAAAGGCACACCAGATGTACAACGACGGTCACGAATACTTCCAAGGCGACGATGCCATCCCGTTGATGGAATACAGCTTCGCCCGCGGCCTGCATTTGGCTCCTTCGGTGATGTTCGAGATTAACTTCAACCGCTTCGCCTTCTGCCTCGGTGGAGCCTACTACCTCTGGCATGGCATCTATTATGGCACCGACCAAAAGAAGACATGGGGGTTGAAAGAGTCAGCAGAAAGCAACTTCGAGAACACTTATCTCCCACCCTGCTACCGCACATTCTACGGCCGATTGGGATTCAAGTATTACTTGGGCAAGAACCGCAACATGTTCGTTGGCTCGTTTATGAAAGTGCATGAGGTGGTAATCGACTATGCCGAGTTCACCTTTGGCATCAACCTCTATAGCTGGAAAGACAAGAAATAAAGCTTATTCCCCGTAGTTGACTTCGTTGATGAGGGTACCTTGCTCGTCGTAGAATTTCCAATGTCCGACGTGTTTGCCTTCTTTATAAAAGCCTTCTTCATACTTATTGCCGTTGGAATAAAACACCTGTGCGGCACCCGTGCGTTTGCCATCCTTGAAGAAGCCATGGCTTTGGACGCGACCATCAATGAAATAGGCCGTCCACTCCCCGTCCATCTTGCCGTCTTTCATGCCGCCTTCCATCTTCACCTGACCCGTTTCGTAATACTCGGTCTCCTTCACGCACTGGTCGTTTTTATCGTAATAATGGACGACTCTTGTTGTGCCATCAGGATAGGTTGCCATCACTTTCTCAGTCAGTTGGGCCGAGCAGGAAGCCAAAGCAAAGGCCATGAATACTAATAGGAATATCTTTTTCATTTTCATTTTGCTGGTTTTTTATCGTTTCTAGCGGCTGCCATGGTGCTTCGACATGCTCAGCAACCATTTGACAGTCCTACATTTATCTGTTGAATAATAATCTTTCTCCCCTGTTTTCTTCGTGGAAGATGCCCTTTTCAAAGACCATGTTGCCATTCACGAAGGTATGCGTCACTGTGCAATGGGTTTGGACGCCGTCATAAGGCGTCCAACCGCATTTGGAATACTCTCCCACATTACGAATTTCCTTGGTCGTGTCAAGATCGATGAGCGCCAAGTCGGCGTGATAGCCTTCGCGGATGTAGCCACGACGGTCGATTTGATAAAGAGTGGCAGGGTTGTGGCACATCAGTTGCACCAACAAAGACAAGCTTTCCGTCCCCATGGCGTTCACCATGATGTCGAGCGAATGCTGAATGGACGGGAACCCCGACTTGCTCGTGAAATAATCATCGGTCATCTTCTCTTCAAGCAGATGCGGCGCATGGTCGGTGCCGATAGTGTCAATCAAGCCATCGCGCAAGGCTTGGAGCAGCGCCTCCTTGTCGCGGTGCGACTTGATGGCGGGATTGCACTTGATGGCGAAGCTCTTCTTCTCATAGTCGCGGGCGTCGAACCAAAGGTAATGCGGGCAGGTCTCAGCCGTTATCTTTTTGTCTTTCAGCGGGATATTATTCTTGAACAAGCCTAACTCCGCCTTAGTGGAGATGTGCAGCACATGCAACCTCGCTCCGAACTTCTCGGCCATGTCGACTGCCTTGGATGAAGAACGGTAGCAGGCTTCAGCCGTGCGGATAAAGGGATGGATGCCCGCATCGAGGACGACTTCGCCCTTCGAAGCCAAATCCTTGCTGCACACCGTGTTGGCATGGATAATCTGTTCGTCCTCGCAATGAGCTGCGATGAGGCAAGGCGACTCCCTGAACAGGCGCACCAAGACCTCGTTCTTGTCCACAAGCATGTTACCCGTGCTCGAACCCATGAAGAGTTTGATGCCACACACGGTTTTCGGGTCGGTTTTGGTGACTTCGGCAAGGTTGTCGTTGGTGGCACCGAGATAGAAGGAATAATTGGCCAAAGACTTCTCGGCGGCGAGGTCGAACTTCTGTTGCAACAGCTCTTGTGTCGTGGTCTGCGGGTTGGTGTTAGGCATGTCCATGAACGAGGTCACGCCACCCGCCACGGCAGCACGGCTTTCGGTGTAAATATCCGCTTTATGCGTCAGGCCAGGCTCACGGAAATGCACGTGCTCGTCGATGATGCCGGGGATGAGGTATTTGCCCGTGGCGTCAATGACTTGGAACGGCCCTTCGACTGGCTCAGGGACCTGGTTTTCTTGTACAATCTTTTCAATCTTGCCATCAGAAACAAAAACACTTGCCACGAAGGTCTTCCCTTCGTTGACAAGTATCGCATTTTTGATATAATAGTTCATAAGTTACTCTTTGGTTTGATTTTTCCTGTAATGCCACGCCAACGCAGGTTGATGACACCAAACACCGCCTCGCGGAAGATGCCCTTGCTCATCTTCGACTGTCCCTCGCGGCGGTCGGTGAAGATAATCGGCACCTCTTCAATCTTGAAGCCGAGTTTCCAAGCGGTGTATTTCATCTCGATTTGGAAGGCATAGCCCACGAATTTGATTCTGTCCAAGTCGATGGTCTCGAGCACCTTGCGCGTGTAGCACACGAAACCTGCCGTGGTATCGCGCACCTGCATCCTCGTGACAAAACGCACGTAGGCAGAGGCGTAATACGACATCAGCACACGACCCATGGGCCAATTGACCACATTGACACCCGTCTTGTATCGCGAGCCAACGGCCAAGTCGGCACCATTGGCGCAAGCGTCGTGAAGTCTTGCCAAGTCATCGGGATTGTGAGAGAAGTCGGCATCCATCTCGAACACATACTGGTAGTCGCGCTCCAAGGCCCACTTGAAGCCCATAATGTAAGCCGTACCCAAGCCTTGTTTGCCTGGACGCTCCAAAAGGTGGAGACGGTCGACAAACTCCGTCATCAGCGATTTCACGATGTCGGCAGTGCCATCTGGGCTGTTGTCGTCGATGATGAGGATATCGAAGGCCATGGGCAGGTTGAACACATAGCGGATAATCTTCTCAATGTTCTCCTTTTCCTTATAGGTGGGTATGATGACTAGATTCTCTGACATAAACTAAATTCGTTTCTCTTTCAACGTGCAAAGATAGTGGAAAATTGCATATCGGCGCAAGAGAGCACAAAAAAAGCCCACCCGAAGGCAGGCTTTTGGATAGCAAATATTCAATTTGTTATTCCACCACAACGTTCTTCACTTCCCAAGCGGGACAGACATCCGTTGTGCTGGTGTACTTGAAGGCGATGGTCACGTTTTGGCCAACAAAACTGCTCATGTCAGCAGAAGCACCCTCAAACACCCAAGATGAATTGGGTTCTGGCCAACTTCCGATATTCAGTTCAGTCCAAGTAGCTGTAGTCACATCTCCAGCATAATTCGTTGAGACCATGACAAAGAACGATCCTTCGGCTGAAGCAAAAGCGACGGCATGGTCGAACTTCAGTGTGGCATTACTGACGTTGGTCAGGTCGATTTGCGGAGAAACGAGCCAACTCTCAGTGGCATGAGCGCCTTGATAGTAGCCGTTGGCTTTCATACAATGGTAACTTGTCATATAGTTCCACACATAACTAAGTCCAGCAAGTTCCAAATCCTGAATGGTGAAGTCACCTTGACCATTGGCAAAGGTCTCAGAAAAGATGGTTTCACCTGGTGTAGGAGGCGTGGGAGGTGTAGGCGTGTCACCACCTTCCAAGACAAAGTCAGCCTCGGTGCCAGCGCTGTCACGCAAGCCAGCCTGACCAAAATAAGTGCGAAGTTTACCGTACACCGCCAAACGCTTGCCCAAATTGCCTGGGTTGTCCACCAAGTTGACCTGGGTACGGAGCGGCTTGCCAGCAGGCAGGTTGACGATGATGCACTGCGTGATTTCGTTGCAGTTGGCATCGTCGGCGATGACCACATTGGTGGCCAAATCGAATGGAGCCCCCCAGTTGACTTCATCATTGTTGTTTACCGCACTCACTCCAGTTTTCACAGCTCCCACAATAAAGCCTTGTACCCAAACGGTAGGCTCATTGCTCTGTTGGCTGATACCAGCGGCCACATTATACGGGTCGTCAGCAGTGCCGCTACCTTCGCCTTCACCTGGTGTGGGAGGCATAGGAACGTCGCCTGCCTCACCTTCTACTATAGAGATACTCTGCACCTCGAAGGTACGGGAAGCCGAGGCTGAAGAAACGAACTTGATGGCCACGGTCACCGTTTGTCCGAGGAACGCATCAAGGCTGGCTTCTTTTTCTTGGAAGTTCCACTGGTTGGAGTTAGGATAAGTCACCGGCAACTCAGTCCATGTGGCTTCGGTGGGGTCTGTACCATAAACATAATCATTAGACACTTGCATGGTCACGTCGTTGTTGAAAGGAGCAACGTACTGTGCGGCATAACTCACAATGGCTTTGGCATGATCCACATCGACAAGTCTGACAGGGGACGAAATCAGCCAGTCTTCGTTTTCATAATAGAAGTGCTGCTCGCCTACCTTTTCATGGCCCGTCATAACCGCCGAGCTATAGTCAATCTTCCAGAACTGATCGTCACCCATAACGCTATAGGTCATATAGGTGCCAAAAGCTGTCGAGAACAATTGTGTATAAGGCAGGTTCTGCTCGTCGCCCGGAGTGCTGCTGCCACCTGGGTCGATACCGTCAAACTCCAACTCGTAGTACGAACGAAGGGTCAGCTGCCAAGTGGTGTTATACAACGAAGCAATAGCGACCAAGTTACCCGTTCCCTTGGGCAGCGGGTTGGCGGCGAAGTTGGCGTAGTTGCTTGTGCGCACCATCGCAGTGTTGCCAAAAGCATCCTGGATGTAATGCTCGCCATATCCCGTGGAGGGAGCGAAGGTGCCTTCCTGCTCGACAAACGAAACGCCTTCAAGTCTCACCAATCCAGCAAGATACTGTCCAGCAAGGACATCGGAGAGCGTGGTCGAGGCAGGTGTAATGGGACGATTATTAGCCAAGATGATGATGTGACCATCGGGACCGAAATTGCTCAACTGAGGCAGTCCATGATACATGTCAAACGTCACATCCTTCAGATAAACGCGGATGGAGTCGCCGATGCGAACACCAGAGACAGCGTTAAGATAAAGCTGAATGGCAGCACCCGAGGCCCTGTCTTGGATGTAAGCGGCCTTGTAGAGGTTGCCCGACTGCTCGTCGGCAGTAACAATACCATACACCGACGCATCCTCATTAAACACCGTACCAGGTTCCATGTCAATGATTTCGCCGATGGTGTAAACCGTACCTTCGGGCAGGTTCTGGATAGGCGGCTGAGGGTATTCTTTCTTGCAGGAGGCAAACAACATGCCCATCGCGGCAAGAAGAAGTAAACTTGTGGTTAAAAGTCTGTTTTTCATTTTATTGGGTATTTATTTATTGATTTCAAGATTTCAAGATTTAACTACGTTGAATGCTTCGCATTTCTAATTTCAAGATTAGCTTTTAGCCGTTAGCTTACCAGCAACTGAGCTTACAGCTTACGGCTTATAGCTTACTTCCTAACAGTCAGGCTGATGAAATAATTAAGACCGTACATATAGGAATACTTGTCGGGGAACATGTCGGGGTTGTTGGCGTTGAAGCGCAGCTGCTCGTAACCATAGAGGATAGTGCTCTTGTTGTTGAGCAGGTTGTTGATGCTCACGTTCACGAGGAAATAATAGCCTTTGTAACGCTTCGAGAAACCGCCGTAGAAGTCGAGCGTGAAGGCTGGCTTCATAGGCTTCTGCGCCAGCACATCGTCGATGCGGATGTCGCCTTGGGCATAGTGCAACATGCCTTCTTCCGTATGGTTGTACGGGTTTTCGTCGAAGTACATGTTGGCTAAGTAATTGGCGTTGAGGCTCACCCACCAGTATTTGGGCGAGTTGTACTTGATACCCAACGAGGCCACCGTCTCGGGACCTGAGGAAACGTGATAGTCTTTCAAGTAGGCAGTGCTGTTCACAATGTAAGCCGAGGTGTTGTTGTCGTCATACACCGAGAAGATGGGGTTGTTGCGATACACGTGGATGCCATTGGCGGCAGCAGCCTGCATTGTAATGGTTGGAGTGATGTTCCATTCAGCACCCAGCTCCACGCCGAGGCTTCTTTGGTTGATGTCGGTCATGATGAAGTTGACGAACTCACTGGTGTAGGAATTTTCGCTTGTCGCGGTGTTGAGGAACACATTCTCGCAGTAGAAGCTGCGGTTCCAGATGAGGTTCTGATAAGTATAATAGTAACCCGTCAAGCGGAACTTGAAGACAGGTGAACGGTAGAGGTAGCTCAAGTCGAAGGCGTTGATGCGCTCGCTCTTAAGGTCGCCTTCCACCACAGTGTGGCGGGTGCGAGGTGACACATAGATGTCGCGGAACTGAGGCGCCTGTAGCATGTAAGCCATATTGGCGACGATGTGGTTACGGCCGTTGATGGCGTATGTCACGCCAGCTTTCACACCAGGATCGAAGAAGTTATGCATCTTGTCCTTGCCGTAGGAATTATCGATGAAAGAACCGTTCTTCCAAAATCCTTCGCGCCAGATCTGTGTAAACTCGGCCTGCACACCCAAGTAGAGGTCGAAGTTGCCGACGAGCCAGTCGATTTGGTCCCAGATGCGACCATAGTTGCGGTTGGCATTGTAGTTATAACCAATAATGTCACCGACCTTGGCCACATGGTTAGGATTGTTGACGTCAGGCTGACACACCTCCGTTTCAAGGTTTTCAGCATACTTATTAATATCGTAGTAATAGTCGCCACCAAGGAGATCGTTGACACGTTCGTAATAATGCGTCCACGATACATTAAAAGCGAAGCCGCCTGTCATGATGAGATTGGGCGTGAACTCATGCTTGAAATAGGAGGCATCGCCCATCTCCATCTTGTCGAAGTGACGTTCGGCAAGGATATACTTGGAAGCTTTGCCAGTGATGGTATTGCCAGGTGTGCCATTGGCATTATGCACCGTGAAGAGGTGGTTGCGGTTGGCGTTATAGAGATTATCCCAGTCGATTTGCGTTACCCTCGGGTCGCGGTTCTCCCATGCCATGATTTGGTTTTCATATTCAAAGGTGCTGTGGGAATTGGTGAGGTAGTGACTCGGCAGATTCTTGTAATAGTCAGGACGCGGGTCGGCTGCCTCTCCCCACTCAAGACTGGTCTGTCCCCCAGGACCGCCAAAGAAATAAAGCGTCGTATGGAATGAGGTCTTCTTGTTCGGCGTCCAATACCATGTCAGTTGGGTCATCGGTTGGTGATAGGAGCTCACGCGCGAATTGCGGATGACCTTCTTGCCATTTTCGTCGATAGTCTGGTAGCCCCAGTTGGGGTTGTAGTAGTTGGAGCCAACCAAGTCGTAGGTCTCCTGCACCACGGGCGACGAGCCGCCACGTTGGGAAGGCGCAGCAAACACGGTAAGGTTGAGACTATGCTTGTCGTTGATTTTCTTCTCGACGGAGAGGAAGTAGCTGTAGGCTTGGTAGAAGGTGCCTTCCGAATAGCCCGTCACAGTGCTATACAGGTTGTTCTTAAACTTGGAGTCAAAATTGCCATAGTCATGGATTCCCGCATAACGCCAGCTGGCATTGGCCATAATGTACCAGCCGTTCCCCAACTCGCCCGTGCCGATGGAGGCCATAGCGCGGTGATGATAGGAACGATTACTGAAGGCATAGCTGAGTGAAATCTGCTTGCGATACTGCGAGGCACGGGTTGAATAGGCCGTGAGACCGCCAAGTCCGCCAAAGCCAGCGTCGGTCTTGCCGAGACCTTCGACGAGCATCGAGTTGCGGAAAGCGTCGTTGAGGCCACCCCAGTTGGAGAAGACGGGGCGTCCAGTCTCGGGGTCGTTCATCGAGATGCCGTTGATCATCACCTCGCTGTACTTCGAGTCGTTACCACGCACGCGATAGCGCAGCGAGCCGAAGTTGTAGGCCGCGATGCTGTTGAACACGTCACGCGACGAGTTGAGCAAGGTGGAGGCATCGTTGACCGAGGTGGACGGCTCGTCGAAGTCGGAGTCCATCAGTATCACCGTCGGCACATCGTGTTGGTCGAGGTTGACCGTGTCGATGGTTTGCGCCGCAAGCCGCGACATCATCAACACAGGAACCGCCAATAAAAGTAGGAATTTCTTCATATTTAAAGTGTTATGATTTCTCCATTATGGTATATACTAGCGGACAAAGATAGAGAAAAGATTGACGCTTATCACTATTTCCACCTTATTTTTTACAAATTAGACAATTTGACACATTTTTGTACTTTTGCAGCCGATAAACAAACACAATTGAAATCAATTATGAAACGGTTTTTTATTGCCTTCATAGCGCTGCTCGCACTCGCCTCCTGCGGAACGACCCGCTATAGTACTAACGTCAAAATTGCCAACATTCGGGAATTTGCCTTCATTCAGCCCTGTTCCTATATGGACTTGTATGACACCGAGGGTGGTTCTTACAGCCAATACTATTCGGACAAGGCAGCCCAAACGGTCGTCAACGTCATTAACTCGGAGCGTTTCCCGTTCTCAGAGATGATTCCCGCAGACTATCTGGAAGCCAACAACGACGCCCTCGCATGGGCAAAAATCCTAGTGGACATCAAGCGTTCACAACTCGACCGCATGAAGGTGCCTAAGTCCCTGATCTCACTTCTACAAGGCAGCCAAGATCGTTATGGCGTTTTCATCTACACCCGTGGCTACCTCACCACTAATGAGGCCTACGAACAAGAGAGACGCGAAAAAGCTGCCAGCAAAGTCATCGATGGCGTGGCGGAAAAACTCACTGGCATCCAAGGGCTTACCAACCCCAGTCGCAACTATACCCCAAACGACCCATACGGCAACGAAATGGTGTGCGTAGTCATCGACAAGGAAGAGGAACGCCTGGTTTATTACGCCAAGAAAACCCCGACTTTCTCCTCCCACCCCACTGACAACGGAAATGTTAGCGACATGTTACATGATTTGTTGAAAGATTTCATCCGATAGTCAATCCTTTCCTTGCCAAACAGTTATTTTTGATAATTTTGCTCCGATAATATAATCGCATATCCTATGGCCTACGTCATCACTTCATTATTCGTCATTGCTTACATGGGCACCATGTGGTATGTCGAGCTTTTCGACGGACCGGAAGGCTACAAACCGTTTAGAGGCTCATACAGGTCGAGGCATTGGTATTTCACCGTCATACTCACCTGTTGGGTGATAGGCTGTCTGGCGCAATTCATCAATTCAGAGCAATGGCTGTTCGGTGTCATCGCTTTTATCGTGATGTGCGTGAACAACTTCTTTGTTTACAGGTACAAGAAACGCCACCCAAATGACACAAGTAAAACGCCGGCCAATGGCTGACGTTTTTTTCTGCCCCTAAAACTTTGCATTGAAATTATTTATTACCTTTGCCGCCTAAACTTTGGCAAACGATGAAAAATCATTTCCTTTTTCTATTGGCAATTTTAGCCTTCGGCCTAGGCATAAACCAAGTCTCAGCTCAAGAGCAGCAAGCCTACAAGGTCGGCCTCGTGGGTTTCTATAACCTCGAGAACCTCTTCGACACCATCAACGACCCGAACAAAGACGACGAGGAGTTCCTGCCCCAAGGCGGCAACCAATGGAACACCGAAAAATACCTCGCCAAACTCCACAACATGGCTTACGCCATCTCCACCATCGGCACCGACTGGTCGCCCGACGGAGTGGCCGTCCTTGGCGTGTCGGAGATTGAGAACCGCACCGTGCTTGAAGACCTCGTGCTCCAGCCAGAAATCAAAGACCGCAACTACCAAATCGTGCACTACGAATCGCCCGACCGCCGTGGCGTCGATGTGGGACTGCTCTACAACCCGAAGTATTTCACGCTGAAAAACAGCAAATCATATCGCACTGTCGTTCCCGACGACCCTGAGTTCATCACCCGTGACCAATTAGTCGTTTCCGGCATGTTTGACGGCGAGATGATGCACTTCATCGTCATGCACTGGCCTTCGCGCTACGGTGGTGAAAAGCGCTCGCTGCCTGGCCGTATCGCCGCTGCAACTTTGTGCCGCCATATCGCCGACAGCATCCTCAACCAAGACGCCAACGCCAAAATCATCATGATGGGCGACTACAACGACTACCCCGACAACAAAAGTGTGACGAAATACCTGCGCGCCACGGGCGACATGAACAACCTCGGTGAAGGCGAGTTCTTCAACCCGATGTATGAGCTGCACAAGAAAGGCTATGGCACCAACTACTACCGCGATGTACCAGGTGTCCTCGACCAGACCATCATCACCCCCGGCCTGCTGCCCACCGACTACAGCACCTACCAGTTCAAGAACGCCAAGGTACACAACAAGGAGTTCCTGAAGCAGCACGGTGGCAAATACAACGGTTACCCCTTCCGCACCTTCGGCAGCGGTGTCTGGATGGGTGGGTATAGCGACCACTTCCCGGTGTATGTGATTCTGCTGAAGAAAGCATAAAAGTTAAATGAGATTCCCCTGCGGGGAATGGAGTGCTGCATCAAATAAACAGGCGGCGGCTAATAGGGTCTACCCGAAGTAAACACTACAAGCCGCCGCTTTTTAATTCGAGCTTTTACTCCATTCCCGAAGGGAATCTCAACACTTACCAAACCTCCAATTCATCCACGAAAATCCAAGCAGGATTGCCAAATCCGCTGTGGTCTTCGGGAAGGTCGTAGCCTGAGATGATGACTTCGACATACTTTGCCTTGATAGGTTCAAAGTCCAGTTCATAGGCGAAGATGCCGTCGCTGTCGGACCAAGTGGAAATCGGGATGTCCTTCTGCGCCACTTCGCAGAAATTCTCGCCGTCGTCTGAGACCAGTACCTTGACTTGGCTCGGGTTGTAGATCCACGCACCTTTGTTCACCAAAGCATGGAAGCGAACATGCTGCATCTCAGCAGGCTGCTCCAAGTCAATAATGGCATCCAAAGGATAGCCGCAGAAGCCCAGCCAACGCCCTGAGTTGTAGGCTCCCCTACCCAAGTTGCCGTCGTTGAGCAACGATGCTCCTTCATAGGTGTATTGCTCGGCAGGCTGTTGGCGCAGTGTGATGGGCTTGTGGGTGGCCAGATTGGCTTCCACCGTGTCGGCCCACACCTGCGGGTTGAAGATGTGGTCAGCGTAGGTGTAATGATAGAGGTCGTAGAGCTGCGCCATGTGGCGGCAACGCTCCACAAAAGCATCGAAATCACGCTCCTGTGGGTTGTTCCATTGTATTTCCGTCAAGGCTTCCATGCGCGGCAGGGCCATGTATTGCACATGCCAGAAATGGGCGATGTATTCCGTCCAGATGTTGGCCTGCACGCCAATGATGTGTTTCTGCTGCTCAGGTGTCAACTCCTCAGGCAAGGGTTGGAACTCATACACACGCTCAACGGGAAGGTAGCCGCCGATACACATAGGCTCATTAGCGATGTCCTCGCTTTGATAGTAGTCGAAATAGAGGTGCGATGACGGCGCCATAATCACGTCATGGCCCTTGCGTGCCGCCTCGATGCCGCCTTCCGTGCCACGCCAGCTCATGATGATAGCGGTCTCGGAGACGTTACCTTCCAAAATCTCGTCCCAGCCGATGACACGCCTTCCTCGCGCCTCCACCACCTTGGCCATACTGTTCATCACATAACTCTGCAGGTAGTCTTCGGCGGAAAACTTGTCGTCTTTCTTGATGCCCAGTTCCTTGATTTTGGCTTGGCACTTGGGGCATTTTTCCCAGCGCACTTTGGGGCATTCGTCGCCGCCAATGTGGATATAGGGCGAAGGAAACACATCCATCACCTCGTTGAGCACATCCTCAACAAACAGCATGGTCTCCTCGTTGCCTGCGCAAAGCACCTCTTCCGACACACCCCAGCGCTTCCACACCTCGTAGGGACCGCCCGTGCAGCCCAGCTGCGGATAGCAAGCCAAAGCCGCCTGCATGTGACCAGGCAGGTCGATTTCAGGGATGATGTTGATGTGACGCTCGGCGGCATATTCGATGAGGTCGCGGAGCTCGTCTTGGGTATAGAAACCACCATGACGGATGGTGTCGTAGAGGTTCCCGTTATGCCCGATGACCGTGCCGTTACGGTAAGCGCCCATCTCCGTCAGCTCAGGATATTTCTTGATTTCGATGCGCCAGCCTTGGTCGTCACTGAGGTGGAAATGGAACTGGTTCATGTTGTGCATGGCCAGCATGTCGATATAGACCTTCACCGAGTCCAATGGGATAAAATGACGGCAAGGGTCGAGGTGCATGCCACGGTAACTGAAGGTGGGATAGTCTCTTATTGTTCCGCAGGGGAATTGGCAGTTTAGAGTTGAGAGTTTAGAGTTGAGAGTCAGTTGAGAGTTTGAAGTTGAGAGTTGGGAGTCTGAATCGCCCATGTCATTCCCACGCGGGCTTGTGGGATGGCGGGAAATGCTTTGCATTCGGCGTAGCCAATCTATGGGCGAGACAGGCAAACTTTTTCGGAGGGTTTGTATGCCATAAAACACGCCAGCAGCATCGGCACCGTTCACACGGATTTGTTTTGGTGTGATGTTGATTTCGTATGCCTCGGCTTGGTCGAAATCCTCAGGAACCACTTCGAGCACAATACCGTCGGATTCGCCTTGGTATTCTATCACATTCAAGGCGTAGCCCATGATATCGTTCACATATTCGCTAAGGAACTGTGCCTCGCGCTGTAGGCCATCCTTGAAATAGACTTTCGTCGAAGGTTTCAATGTGAAGTAACCAAAGATATCTCGACTTAAATGCCTTTCTTTCGGTTGCGGGATGATGTCGTAATTGGCGACAGGAAACTGTTCTTTTGTGCAAGCCGTCAATAAAAGTGTTGCTATGCAAAGGAAAAGGAATGTCTTTTTCATATAAGTTCTAAATTGCTTTGAAAAGGCAAAAATAAAAAAAGGATGGCTTTCGCCATCCTTTTCTGTTGAATTTTACCCATTAGGTTTATTCGCCCAACTTGATACGCACGAAGTTCACCACAGTGGCTTCCTTGTCGGCAGCCTGGATGTATTCGGCGACGGTCTTCGGGTCGGCGACCAGAGAGACTTGGTTGAGCAGGCAGCTCTCCTTGAAGAACTTGTTCAG
>JAEEGL013177678.1_pt1 | contig 13597 bp, 12 predicted proteins | sample 9134231 | NCBI WGS metagenome assembly JAEEGL01 (sample SAMN16246548, study PRJNA631951) | gut metagenome | biome: gut microbiome; feature: rumen; material: fiber-attached | host: Bos | place: Iran: Karaj | collected 2018-10
ATGTGGCTGGGATTCAGTGCATTATGAGGATAAAGGACATTGAACTGTATATGTCAGCCACTCTGCAGAAACAGGGTGACCCTCTCTTTTTGTCTTCACTTGCAAATAAATAATCATAACGTATGAAAAAGAACCATATCTTATTATTCTTGGTATTTGCGGCAATTTGTCTGTTGACATCATGCGGCTCCTCCAAGAACGTGACGTATTTTCAGAATCGCGAGGCATTGGAAAAGGCTGTTAAAGGCTATCTGGTGGATGCCCGTATCATGCCCAAGGACGTGCTGTCAATCATCGTCAACACCACCACACCCACTGCTGCCCTGCAGTTCAATTTGGTGACACCGACTACTCAGACTCAGATTCAGAGCTATCTAGTTGATAATGAGGGTAAAATTAATTTCCCTGTTGTCGGCGAACTGAAGGTCGGCGGACTGACGAAGAATGAGGCGGAGCAACTGATTACACAAGCTATCAGTCCATATCTGGCAGAGTCGGAGAATCCGGTTGTGACAGTTAGAATGTCGAGTTTCTCTATCTCAGTGTTGGGCGAAGTGAATCAGCCAGGCACGTTCACCGTAGCCCGTGAAAAAATCAATGTGCTCGAAGCGTTGTCAAGGGCAGGTGATATGACAATTTACGGTATTCGAAATAATGTGACTCTCATTCGTGAGGATAGTGAGGGAAATAAAAGTTACTATACCCTTGACCTTAATGATGCTAACATCGTGAACTCGCCCTATTATTATTTGCAGCAGAATGATATCCTCTATGTAGAGCCGAATAAAATTAGGGCTAAAAGCTCTACTATCGGAGCATCGACAAACCTTTGGCTATCGGCAACAGGAATCTTGGTCTCACTAGCTACGATGATCATTAGTATTGTTAAATAAAGTTATTGCAATCATGGGTTCTTTGGATCATAACAACATGAAAAGAGTGAAGGTGTATGATATACATCATTTATGGAAGATGTATGTCGACAGCAAGAGATGGTTCGCGTTATCTGTCGTTTCTTGTCTGTTTTTAGGAGTCCTCTACATATATTTTGCTCGTCCGGCATACAGTGTGACGGGGAAGATGCTGGTAACAGAAAAGAAAAATAGTTCGAGTTCTTCCAGTGCCAGTGCCAGTGCCACGGCTGCTTTGTTATCGAGTCAGCTTCCATTGGGACTAGGCAGCAGCCTCGGGGGCTCAATAGGTGTTGAAAACGAAAAGGAAATATTGAACTCTAAGTTATTAGCCAGAAATGTTGTCAACAAACTCGGACTTTATACAGAATACCGTATTCATAGTTTCTTTAAAGGACGTCTGGTTTATAAAGACCAGCCTATCAATGTGGCTGTCACTCCTCAGACGATTCAGATTATGGAAGATGCATTGCCTTTGAAAATACACAGCATTAGTCTTTCTGTTTACAAGTCAGAAGACGGTTTCTGTGTGGAGGGGGTGGTACGTTCGGGTAATAAAAAAACGAAACTATCAGAACAGAGTTTCACAAAACTACCCTTTACTGTCAAAACCGCTATTGGTGACCTGAAACTTTCTGAGAATAAGAATCTGACTGCTGAGCAATTGAAGCCGTATAAGAAAGATTATCGGATGGATGTTATGATTATTCCGCCTACCATTGCCGCTCAGAAATTGTCCAAAAGGCTTGCTATAAGTACAGCCTCCAAGAAAGCAACAAATACAGTTAATCTTGCAATGAGTGATGAGAGCATTTTGCGAGGGTATGATTATATCAATTGTCTGGTAGAAGAGTATAACACATTCTCAACGGAAGAAAAACATAAGGAAGTCAGCAAGTACGATCAATTTGTCAGAGAGCGTTTGGCCATGGTTGATAGAGATTTAGGTCTCAACGATGAGGACTGGGAGAACTATAAGAAACAATATCAAGTGACAGACATGAAAGTGGATGCCGAGGAAGTGATGGCAAAGAAGAGTGCCTATGAGAGCCAGTTGGTGAATTTTGGTATTCAGCAGCAGTTGCTTGACTATCTGAGTGAATATGTCAATGATCCAACTAACCTTTATGAGTTGATTCCTGTAAATGTAGGCGTTTATTCTGGTGATGCGGTATCGATGATCACTCGTCACAACGAATTGGTTTCCAACAGAAATATGTTGCTGAAGAGTGTTACGGAGCAATCTACTCAGGTTAAGTTGACTACACAGTTGATTGATGAGTTGCATCTGGTAATACAGACGGCTCTCAAGCGAGATCGTGAATCTTTGATTTTGAGGAAACGTGTTGCAGAACGTGAGTATAATAAATATATGAGCCGCGTCTCTGATGTTCCGGAACAGGAACGTGCCTTGACAGAGGTTGGCCGTCAGCGCAAGGTCAAGGAAGGAGTCTATCTGTCCCTGTTGCAGAAGCGGGAGGAGAATGCGATGGATTTGATTAACACGGTGGATAAGGGACGTCTGATTGATATGGTACAATACAAACGGAAGGTCAAACCCAGAACGTTGATAATATTGGCGTTTTCATTGGTTATGGGCGTTTTGCTTCCATTCATTGTGATGTCTCTTTGCCGATGGATGAGGGGGACGATTAAAGACGTAGATGATTTAAGGGACTTGACGAAGTTATCGGTATTAGGTGATGTCCCATATGATGAAACCCAGAGTGATGAGGCCTTCATCGTCATCCGTTCAAACCTTCTTCACCAGTTGGGGCATGACCACAAAGTGGTGCTTATCACTTCCAATGACCAAGGGGATGGTAAAACCTTTCATGCCATTCAGTTGGCAAAGACGTTGTCTGAAACAGGTAAGCGTGTAGTTTTATGTGACATGAATTTCCGGCATCCCTCTATAGCGAAAAAGTTGGATATTCATAAAGAAACCGGATTAGGACAATTGCTTTGTCGTAATGATGTGACGAAAGAAGATGTCTTGTCGGAGTTAACCAAGCCGTCTTCTTCTCTTTATGATGTATTGGTTGCTGGTGAGCCGTTGAATGTTCATCCTGCAAATCTGTTAGCTCATCAAAGTTTGAGAACTGTGATGGATATTTTGGAGCAGAACTATGATTTCGTGTTGCTTGACACCCTTGCCATCGGAAAATACAGTGATGTCCTGATTGATGGTTTGGCTGATGTTACATATTATGTATGCCGTTCAGGGAAGACGCCAAAGACATCAATCATTCTGCTGAACCAGTTGGAAGAAGACAGTCGGCTGTCATCACCAGTTATTGTTATAAATCATTTGCATACGACCTGATGCATCTTTTTTATATATTGTTTCTTTTTGAGGTCTTGATAGCTGTTGTTGCATACACAAATGTGGCAGAGTATGTTTTCATGCCAGTAAAGAAACACACAATTACGTTATTGAGTGACAAACGACAGATTTTGTATCTGTTGATGGCATTAGGCGTAATGCTTATCATTCATGCGTTTCGTGATCCGATGACTCTTGAAGATACACCTGATTATGCACGTGCTTTTGAAGAAGCCAGACTCAAATCAATGGCTGATGTCATCACCAAAGGATATGAAGAACTAAAAACAGAGAAAGGATTCGCTGTATTTCTGAAAATGGTCGCTGATGTCATGCCTATTACTCAGATGATTTTCATCATAACGAGTGCGTTCATGTTTTGTTCGTTTTTTGTGGCCATCAAACGTTATTCTTCTATCTTTTGGATCTCTGTTTTTGTGCTAATGACAGACTCATTTCCACAGTCGCTGTTTATCGTCAGGGGCTTTTTTGCATTGAGTATCCTGCTTTTCTCCATTCCGTTCATTATCAAAAGGCAGTTATTGCCTTATCTGTTGTTGTGCTTAGTTGCATTCTCAATTCATACGACATCTGTGATTTTCTTTCCTGTTTATTTCATTTATGGTATAAAGAATGCATTTATTCTGACAATTGTTCTCGCTGTGGGGGGTGTCATCTTTGTGTTAGGTTTTGATATCATATTACCGTATGTTGTTGAGAATTTTTTGTCGGAATACTCTGTATATATTCTTGGAGCAGATAATTATGAAGGGGGAAACTGGAAAATGCCGGCAATGCTATCTGCCATTTTAATTTTTAGATTAGTCGTGATGAAGGGACATTTCTTCGAGGAGGGCATCAACAGATTCTGCTCGTTAGTGCTCATTTTGGCTCTTCTTCTATATGTGGCAGGGTTGGGCTTTGGTCTTATAAGCCGGATGGCGCTGTACTTTTCAAATCTTACGTTCTTAATACTGCCAAATACAATACAGTATATACGTAACCAGACGATTCAGTTTATATCTGGTGTAGCTTATATATTATTCACGGGCTTTTTCTTCTTGAAGAGTTCAACTGGCGTATTTTGGGCCGATTATCAATTGATTAGTATATAGATATGGTACAGCGGTCTGTCAAGATAAATTTCACGCTCAATCTGATTAATACATTTGTTGGATTGCTGTATCCCATCGTCACTTTTCCTTATATCTCACGAATTCTGATGCCAGAAGGGCTTGGGCTCATACAGTTCTTGCAATCCGTTATCAGTTATTTCGCGATGTTCGCAGCCATAGGGATTCCTTTGTATGCAGTCAAAGAGGTGGCGAAGGTGAGGGACGATGTGTCGTTAAGAAGCAAGACGGTTTCTGAGATATTCTGTTTACATGCCTTATTGACAATTTCCGTCTACTTTTTCCTCTTGCTGACTGGGCTTCTGGTGAATCAGTTGGCGGTGCATTTTGAGCTTTATCTTGTTCTAAGTTGTCATCTCTTCCTGAATGTGTTGGGCTGCGAATGGTTTTATCAAGGCATAGAGGACTTTAAATATATTACTATCCGGTCGCTGATAGTCAGACTGATCTCTTTGATAGCTCTATTCGTGTTTGTGAGAAGCGTGGCTGACATATATATCTATGCTTTCTTACTTATCATGGCTGAAGCAGGAAACTACCTGTTTAATTTCATCCACCTCCGGAAGTATGTGCATCTGTTTTCCTCCAAATTAAAGGAACTGAACATCAGACGCCATGTCAAACCCGCACTTGAAATTTTTTTGTTGAATGTGATTGTCAGTATCTATATAAACCTTGACTCTGTGATGCTTGGCTTCATGAAAGACAATACCCATGTGGGGTACTATACTGCAGCCACCCAAATCGTTAGGGCATTATGTGGATTCTCTGTCGCATTGGGAGCTGTGGTGCTGCCACGTTTGGCCAATTATTTCCATGCTCATGAGCTTTCACAATTCAAGAAACTGGCGAAAGATACACTATCGTTTTCGATGGTTGTCATGATACCTTTGTGTGTTATGCTAATGATTACCGCACCCGTGCTCGTTCCGGTTTTCTGCGGTTCAGCCTATGGGCCTACCATCCAGACTATTCGGGTGCTGTCGCCGATTATGGTTTTCCTTGGCATCTCTGGTATCTTGGGAACAAAAGTACTGTATGCGATGGATTGTCAGCGTATCGTTATTCTTTGTACTGTTTTTGGGGCTGTATCTAATTTCATTTTGAATCTTTTCTTGATTCCTCTGTTCTCTCATTATGGGGCTGCTTTAGCTTCCTTGGTTGCAGAGTTTCTTGTATCAGCCTCCATGTTGTATTTTGGATATAAACTAATGAGGTTATCCATTTTTGATAGGAATATGTTTGAGATAGTGATTGGAACAATAGTAGTCGCTATTTTTGTTCTTTTCTTCAACAGACATTTTCAGTTGACGCCATTGGTGAAGTTAGTGTCTGATCTTTTGATTGGTGGAGTTTGCTATACATCGTTAATGGTAACTATGAAGAATGAGTATTTTCGACGAGCGTTAGTGTTTGTAGCACAACAACTGAAAACAATACGACAATCATAGATTTTGTGCATGAATAAGATATTCATCGGTTGTTTGGCGTTGAGTCATACAGGAGGTTTGACTCTTGCCCACCAACTCTGTTTTGAACTGAGAAGTATCGGATACGATGCCTATATGTATTATTATTTCAGTCTGAGGCAGAAAAAACAGTATCCGGTCAATGAGCATTATGAGAAATATCATCTTCCCTTTGTGAATAAATTGGAAGATAAAAAAGGAAATATAATTGTTGCTCCGGAAACAAATGTAGAAATGCTCAGGCATGTTAAGCAGGCCACGAAAGTCATCTGGTGGATGAGTGTTGACAACTACCATTTGACTCAGCATACTTGTAAAGGTGTTTTAATTAATCTGTTTGGACTTCGTCGGTTCCGTATAGAACAACCTGATATCTATCATCTGGCACAATCGTATTATGCCATTGATTTTCTTCGTCATAGAGTGGACGACTCAAATATCATGTATCTATCAGATTATCTTGACGATGACTTTCTTGAGGCTGTTCAATCAAAGGCTATTAACCAGCGTACGGATCAGGTCTTGTATAACCCGTCCAAGGGATATGAGTTCACTCAAAAGATTATGCATGCAGCTCCTGACTTACATTGGTTTCCTCTTCAGGGATTGACACCACTACAAATGCGGGAGGTGATGGGGCGTGCTAAGGTTTATATTGATTTCGGCCATCATCCTGGAAAAGACAGGATTCCACGAGAAACCGCCATCTCTGGCTGTTGCGTGTTGACAGGTTTACGAGGAGCTGCCAGATTTCAACAAGATGTACCCATCCCACAGAATTATAAGTTTGAAGATTTGGAGGAAAATATTCCCGCTATTGTATCGATGATCAGGTCTTGTGTGTCGGATTATGAGAGACATGTCCATGACTTTGATGAATATAAGATGATGATCCGTCAAGAACATGACATGTTCTCAAGAAATGTCAGACATATCTTTGAGAAATTTAGAACTAACAGCTAATTGGTGACGACATGACAAACATATGCATAGCATCAATGGAAAAGCCATACTACGAGCTGGTTTTTGTGGTGTTGGTATATAAGAATGTTGAAGTGTTACAGCAGTTCTTTGCTTCTTTGGTATTGCCATATAACTATCGTGTTATTGTTGTCAACAGTTTCTGCAATCAGGAAACAGAGGAGGCCTGTCGGGCGTTATCCGTAGAGTATGATGCGGACTTCATTTCTGTTCCTAATAAAGGGTTTGGGGCTGGTAACAATGTGGGATGCATATATGCTATGGAACATTATCAATTTCGCTTCTTGATCCTTTCTAATTCGGACATTATTATTAGGGATATCAACTTCTTGAGTCAAATGGATGATTTAAAGGCCGTATATGCTGCAGATGTCAGAATGGAAAACGGTCATCGGCAGAACCCTCATCTGCCATTCAAGGTGGGACTCTATCTAAAACTTCTTGATCTGTCATACCGGTGGAAGAGTAACGTGTTGATGAACATGGCGTTTGCTTTTAACCGTATTTTGAGGGAATTTGTGGTAATCTGGACCAAATTGAATGGAGGTCGAAAGATGAAGGTGTTTTCTGCTCATGGCTCATTCATCATACTGACGTATCAGGCTTCACGGGTACTAAGTCCTATTTTTCATGAAGAAATGTTCTTATACAATGAGGAATTGTATCTGGCTCATCGATGTCGGCAGTTACAAATTCCAATATATTATGCGCCAAAGCTGAAAGTCACACATTTGGAAGGTGCCAGCTCGAACATTCAGAGTAATTCCTGGGAGAATCACGAAGAATCGTACCGCATCTTGGCATCGTGGATTCGGGAGCATCAATTAAATTGAAATATGTTATCATTAGATACGCCAATATTATCATTCCTTAGGAGTACCCTTCAAGGTCGTAGTGCTCCAGAGGAGGTCGTTAGGTGTATGGATTGGTCAGAGCTAATGTCTTTTGCTGTGAAGCAGGCCATCTTAGGAGTGGTCTTTGAAGGCGTGAAGTTGTGCCGTTTGGAATATCCAGTATACGTGGAGAAACGGGAGTTGATGAGATGGTTTGTTGCAAGTGAGAAAATTAGAAAACGCAATCTTTTATTGAACCAAAAGTGTGTTGAACTTCAAAAGATGTTCTCTGACGCTGGTTTTCGTTCTTCTATATTGAAAGGGCAGGGATTGGCCAAATATTATAGTGAGGAGATGCAGCTTTTGAGGAAATCAGGTGATATTGACGTCTATGTTGACTGCGGAATGGATAAAGCCATGGCCTATGCCGTGAGTCTGGGACAAAAAGATGTTCATTGGGACTATAAACATTTGCATTTACGAATCTGGGATAATGTATCGATAGAGTTGCATTATCGTGTTGAGATTGTCTTGAATCCAATTAAGAATAATAAACTTCAACGCTGGTTTGACCAAAATAAGGAATTGTTGTTTTGTGATGATGGCAAAATGGTCACACCAACGTTAACAATGAATTTGTTCTATATCTTGCTTCACATGTATCACCATTTCTTTGGAAGTGGAATCGGTCTAAAACAACTGATAGATTATTTCTATGTAGTACGTTCTGCAAATGGACATTTTGGATGTTTCAATGGCGGAGAATCGATAAATGACGTACTGAAAAAATTCGGCATGTCACAATTTGCGGGAGGTATTATGTGGTTGTTGCATGAAGTGGCGGGATTAGATCAACATTATATGTTTTGTCATCCGCAAGAAAAAGAGGGTCGTTACATCCTGAAAGAGATGCTGGCATCCGGTAACCTTGGACTGTATGATGAGCGTGTGGAGAAGTTTAAGAAAAAAGGGAAAACAGGAGAAATCCTATCTATATGCAAGCATAATGCCCATCTTCTGAGGATGTATCGAGGTGACGCTCTCATGTCACCATTATGGTATGTCTGGCATAAGATTTGGATTGCCATGCATAAGTGATAATTTTGGAAAGTGTTAAGGGATGAGTCGGAAAAGAATATTGTTCGTCTGTGGCGTGTTTTACCCGGAACCGGTTGTGTCAGCCCGGCTTCAGACCGATTTGGCAATCAAACTCTCAGAGAACTGTCAGGTGACAGTTCTTCGGCCTCATCCGACAAGACCGAAGGGATTTATGTTTCCTGACTATAATTATGCAGGCTTGCCATGTGAGGTGATAGAATTTGATGCCTATACATGCCCAGCTTCCTCTCCAATAGGTAGGATGCGTGAGAGTATCAGTCATGGACGATGGTGTGCCAAGTATATCCGTCAGCATCATGAGGAGATTGACTTTATCTACAATGACTCCTGGCACCTATTTGGCGTCTATTTGGTGGCAAAGGAAGCTCATAAGTACAGTATTCCTTATATTACTCCGGTACAAGATGTCTATCCGGAGTCACTTGCCTCCAAACTGCCAGACTTCAAATGGTTGAAGTGGATTGTCATGCATTTGTTATCTCCTTTGGACCAATATACCTTGTCTCATGCTGCCAGTATACAAACTAATTCGGAGAAGATGGCTGGCTATTTGTCTGATAGTAGGAAGATCGATAGAAATAAGTTTGTGGTAATTAGAAATTGGCAGGACGAGAAACCTTTTCTGGAATTTGCCAAAAACAATAGGATAATGCCTGAAGACAGGCCGTTTACCTTTATGTATGTTGGGAATGTTGGACCATTGGCTGGAATTGAAATCTTGTTTGATGCCTTTGTAAAGGCGAAACTGTGTGATGCTAGGCTCGTTATTGCAGGTTCTGGTCCAGCGAAAGATAGTTTAAAGCAAAAGGCTAAACGCTATTCATGCTCTATCGAGTTTTGGGATGTGCCAACGGGAATGGTTCCTGAGACGCAGGCAAAAGCGGATATCATGCTGCTACCTGTTAAGAAAGGCTATGCAAGGTATTCTGTTCCCAGTAAGTTGATTGCATATATGTTTTCTGCTAAACCGATTATTGCTTGTGTAGATCAAGATAGTGATACGGCAGATTGTGTCATCAAGTCTGGCGCTGGTTGGGTTGTGGAGCCTGATGATGCTCAACGGATTGCTTCTGTCATGTGCGATGCTTTCAAGTGTCCTCGCCATGTCCTCAATGAAAAGGGTGGGAAAGGTCTCGATTTTTCAATCCATGACTTCTCGAAAGATCAAAACCTAATGATGTTGGTTAACGTATGCGAGAATGTTATAAATCATATGTTGCCAATTTGATGGTTAAATTGAGGGACATATGGAATAGATAGTTATATTAAGTTGAAAGAAAAATGTAAAGATGAAAGGCTATAGAGCAAAAGTTGATTATGTGTTGAAACATCACAGTTGGATCCTAACAGTAATTAGGATTGTTGCCAATGCAGTGATGCGGTGTTGGGGCATTTTTGTGAAGACTGATGATAAAATGGTGTTGTTCAGTGCTTTGAGTTGTAAATACAATGACAGCCCCAAAGCCATCTACGAATATATGATTCGTCAGCCGCGATTTAAGGATTTTACGATGGTTTGGGCGTTTGAAGATTTGGATACAGAGATTCCTGGCCCGGCAATTAAGGTTAAGGTGGATACGTTTCAATATTTCAAAACAACTCTGAAAGCCCATTATTGGATCACGAGTGTCAATATCGAACGTGGTTTGCGGTATAAGAAGAAGGATTGTATCTATCTGAATACCTGGCATGGCTGTAGCTTGAATGCTGTGGGGAACGATGTCCCAGGACGTAAAGACTATGATTTCAGTCATCTGAACTTCTTTTGTTATGAGAGTGAGTTCCATAAGAAAGTTCTGATGCGGAGTTTCAAAGCACCAGCATCCATTATGCTCCCCAGCGGACTGCCTCGGAATGACGTGTTGTATCAGGTGTCAGCAGATGACGTGATGACCAAGAAGAAAGCTCTTGGATTACCTTTTGACAAGAAAGTGATTTTGTATGCTCCAACCTGGCGAGACAGTGATGATCATGGTAAAACCTATTCTATCAAGCCCCCCATTCGGATGGATAAATGGGAGGCAAATTTAAAAGATGATTATGTCCTTTTGTTTCGTACTCATCATTATACCACGAAGTTGTTAGGCATAGATTTCAATGATTTCGTGAGAGATTATTCATCGTATCCTGTTATTAATGACTTGTTTATCGTCAGTGATATTCTGATTTCGGACTATTCTTCATGTATCACAGATTTCTCCATTTTGGAACGGCCAATCATTTGTTTTGCCTACGACTATCAGACTTATGCCAAACGTCGTCATCTGAATATCGATTTTGAGAAAGAAATGCCAAGTGGTGTACTCTATACTGAGGATGAAGTGTTGAATCACATTCGACAGATGGATTATGGGTCGGAATGTCTGAAAACACGGGATATGATTAAGAATAAATTCACCTATATTGGTGGACATGCCACAGAAATTTGTGTAGAAAAGATGTTCGGAACAAATAAATAAGTTCTTTGTTGATTGTATTTCAGTTTTTTTTAGTAACTTTGCACCCTTGAAAGAAAGAATAGTGAATTAATGAGTGAGAAGAAGATAGATAATGGTGCAGGAATACGGTTCATTCCAGACGGCATGAGTGCTTTCGAACGGAATACCAAACGTATTATCGACTGTTTGACGGCTTTGGTAGCCTTGATTTTCTTTTCTCCTCTATTTTTGTTTTGTTATATTGCTGTGAAACATGAAGACGGTGGTCCGGCCATATTCAAGCAGGAGCGGATTGGGCGTTTCGGACGTCCGTTCACCATCTATAAATTCCGTTCGATGAGAATGGATGCAGAGAAAGAGAAGCCCATGTTACTACAGGATGGTCATAAAGATCCTCGCCTGACCAAAATTGGACGTTTTTTAAGAAAGCATCATCTCGATGAACTTCCGCAATTGTGGAATGTTTTCATAGGTGATATGGCATTTGTGGGTCCCCGTCCTGAACGAGCCTATTACATCAAGTTGATAGAGAAGGAAGATCCTCGCTATTATATGCTTTATCAAATCCGGCCAGGCGTGACGAGCTATGCTACGCTCTATAATGGTTATACCGACACGATGGAGAAGATGCTTATACGTCTTCAGTACGACCTTGACTATCTGGAGAATCGTTCGTGGGCATTGGATATAACCATTCTGTTAAAAACTTTCCTGTCTATTGTGTTTGGAAAGACATTTTGAATATCGAATAATTGGCCTAAAAAGTCTGCAGTTGCAGACTTTTTTCATTCTAAGAGGCCAGTCTCTTCCCATTTGCTTACGATGTCTTTCACATCCTGAAGAGCCTGTTCCTTGGTTACCTCAAATTCCTCGAAGAGGGCTTCGGCAAGTCCTTCAATGGAGAACTCTCCCATCTCGGATGCTTTCTCCCATAGCCAGGCTGCGGTTTCATTCAAACACATCAACCGACCGAAGTCGATGGCATCTAATCCTTCTCCGATAATCACTTTCTCGCCACATACGTCGCGGAGTACAAGTCCTTTCTTTTGTCTCATATCTATAAATCTTTTATTCTTGGTTGATGATGGTCTTGCTGCATATCTCTGCCGCATTCTGATCAGGCAGGCAGGACAAATGCCATACAGGAACAGTTGCTGTCAGCAGATTCTCTGTCTGATGCAGACCGTCACCCATTTGTTTTTTCCATCGCAGACCGGAGATACTCATGGCCATGGCGACGTAGGCTTCGACGGGCTTCATACGCCGTATTTCGTTATGGGGCGCCTGCTTCAGTTTGACGATGCCGCCAATGGGGAAGTCGACATTCCTGTAACATGGTGTCTTGCCACTCCAGGGTGATCCGTAGACCCGAGCCTCGCCATCGATGATGCGGACAACGGGATTGTCGTCATTGACTAATTCCGTCCCTTCGATATGTTTGAGCCAGAGTTGCGAGTGGGTGCTTTTGCCTGTACCGCTCTTGCCGAGAAACATATAGGCCTTACCTTGATAGCTGACCACGGAGGAATGGAAGAGGGTCGTCATCTTGTCGGAAGTGATGAATGTGTACATCATCATCAGTGAATTGTTGACCACATAGAACCTTCGCCCAGTCCTATAATAGACATCTCCTTCCGTGAAGTCGTGGCTGCAAACGAGTCTGCCCATAACCTCATTTCTTATTTGAAATTCGAGAATGGTCTTCCCCTCGGGTGTTTCCCCGCAAATCATCGATGTGCCTTCATCTTCCTGCCTATGACACTCCTTATATATAATAGGTGTATCTGACTTTTGGACGCGAAGGGTGAAGAGGGTGTTGCCATCCTCCTCATCCATGAATGGCTGATACTGCTTCATATCTGTGAATATGGAGTCTTCCGCATCCACTATGAAGCCGTGTCCTGCAACGGTATAATGCTTCCTCATTATTACTATTTCTTGAGGGCTGCGATTGAGGCTTGGAGAGAGGCGATCTTCTCCTCGGCATCGGACTGCTTCTTTCGTTCGAGGGCAACGACAGCCTCGGGGGCGTTGGCGACGAAGCGCTCGTTGGAGAGCTTCTTCTTCACACCGGCGAGGAAGCCTTCGAGATGCTGCAACTGAGCCTCCATCTTCTGGATCTCAGCCTCGACATCGATCATGTTACCTAAGGGCACTGCAAATTCGTCCGTGCCCACCATGAAGGTAGATGCCGTGGGATCCTTTTCGGCCACGACGTTGATGCCGCTGAGGTTGGCCATCTTAGCGATGACGCTGTTGAAGGCTTCGAAGTCGTTCTGGCCTACCACCTGCAGTTCGAGCTGTTCCTTCGGGGCGATGTTCTTCGAAGAACGGACCATACGCACACCAGATACAATCTGCTTCACACTCTCAATCTGAGCAGCGAG
>JAEEGL013375233.1_pt1 | contig 13597 bp, 9 predicted proteins | sample 9134231 | NCBI WGS metagenome assembly JAEEGL01 (sample SAMN16246548, study PRJNA631951) | gut metagenome | biome: gut microbiome; feature: rumen; material: fiber-attached | host: Bos | place: Iran: Karaj | collected 2018-10
ACGAAGGACCTGTCGTCGCGGTAGCGTACGATTCCAAGGTTAGGCTCCAGGGTGGTGAAGGCATAATTTGCAATCTTGGGCCTGGCACTGGTAACCGATGCCAGCAGCGTGGATTTGCCGGCATTCGGGAAGCCGACAAGTCCGACGTCAGCGAGCACCTTGAGCTCGAAGATAAACCATCCCTCAACACCCTCTTCGCCGGGCTGGGCATAGCGGGGTGTCTGGTTGGTGGCGGACTTGAAATTGTTGTTTCCGAGTCCTCCGCGGCCGCCCCTGCACAGAATGAATTCCTGGCCGGGTTCTACGAGCTCCTGGATGACATCTTCCGTTTCGGCGTCCTTTACAACCACGCCCTGAGGGACTTCCAGCACGATGTCAGTGCCGTTCTTGCCTTTCCTGAGAGCCGCGCCTCCGGGGCTGCCGTTCTCTGCGTTGACCACCTTGCGGTAGCGCAGGTGTATCAGCGTCCAGAGCTGCGGATTCACCCTCAGGATTATGTGTCCGCCTCTTCCTCCGTCTCCGCCGTCGGGTCCGCCTTTAGGTACATACTTTGCCCTGTGCAGATGGGCCGACCCTGCACCCCCGTGCCCGGATGAACAGAATATCTTGACGTAATCTATGAAGTTGCTTTCTGCCATATCGATATCGTATTATTTTGTTTCTTAAATAGTTATGGTCTCTTGGAAGTAGATGTTATCCGAGGAGGAGCCGAGCATGAAGTCGAAATCGCCGCTCTCTACGTAGTAATTCAGTCCGTTGTCGTAGATGCCAAGTTCGCTGACGGGGATCTCCAGGCGGACGGTCACGGAACCGTGGGCAGGTACTTCAACCTTGCTGAACGCCTTGAGCTGCTTTATCTGGGTCTCGAAGGAGCAGACGCAGTCCCTGACATATGCCTGCACCACGTCTTTCCCGTCCCGGCCGGAATTGTTATGGACCGTGACTTCAAGGCTGACGGCCTGTTTGCCCTCATCCAGGCTGCACTTGAAGCCGTCATATGAGAACTCGCTGTAACTCAGGCCATAACCGAACTCCCAAAGGGGATAGCAGGAGTCGCCTACATAACGTCCTGACGGGTTCTCGGGCGTGCCTCCCATATAGCCCTTGTAGTTCTTGTCGGTAAGATAATAATTATAGTAGCAGGGTGTAGCTCCGGTGCTTCTCGGGAATGATACGTTCAATCTTCCGGATGGATTGACTTTTCCCAGGAGGATGTCGGCGAGCACTTCTCCCTGGCGTTCACCGGCATACCACTGCACCAGTATGGCGTCGGCATTGTCCTTGACCCAGGGAATGGCGAGGGGCTTTCCGGAAATCAACACTACGACAAGCGGTTTGCCAGTGGCTTTGAGAGCTTCCAGAAGGTCCTGCTGCCGCCCGGGAAGATCGAGTGACGAAAGGTCGTATCCTTCGCCGGAGGTCTCATTCCTATGGTCCCGTCCGAGATATGTACTGTGGGTCCCGACGGCGGCTATCACGATGTCGCTGTTCCTTGCCGCCCGGACCGCTTCGGCTATGCCGCAGCCGTCATCGCTCCATGAATCGCAGCCTTGGGAATACTGTATCCTTGCCTTGTCGCCTAATGCATCTTCAAGTCCCTGCAGCAGGGACACTCCTTCGCTATTCTCGCGAGCCGTCCAGCTGTAGTCGCCAAAGACGGCCTGGGCGGCGTTGGGGCCGACAACGGCGAGCCTGGATGCCCTGCCGGGGTCCAAGGGAAGGATGCCGTTGTTTTTAAGCAGCACGGCGCTTTCTTCCGCCACTTTCCTTGAAAGGGCGACTGCCTTTTCAGAACGGATGGGGGAGCCGGTTGAATATGGATTGTCAAACAGACCGAGCCTGAATTTCGTTTCAAGTATGCGTAGCACGGCCCGGTCGATGTATTTTTCTTCAAGATTCCCTTTTTCCACCTCTGACTCAAGCAGTTGGCAAGTTCCGTCAATGTTGAGGTCAAGACCTGCCTTCAGCGCCTTTACGGCGGCCTCTTCCCGCGTCGGTACCGAATAGTGGAAGTTGTAAAGCTGCTCTACGCTGCCCCAGTCGGAATAGACATATCCGTCGAATCCGAGTTCTCCCCGTAGAATGTCGGTAAGAAAGCGTTTTGAACCGGAGACAGGCTCACCGTCATATGAACTGTAGCAGGTCATTATGGCCCTTGGATGTGCGTCACTGATGACTTTCCTGAATGGATAAAGATACGTTGAATACAGTTCTCTGGGACCTCCGCTTACACTGGCGCAGTTGATGCCTCCGACAGGTGTTCCGTGAGCGGCGAAATGTTTCGGGGTGCAGGTAATCCGGCCGCTTTCCTGATAGCCAGATACAAAGGCCGTCCCCATCCTGGATATCAGATAGGGGTCTTCTCCGAAGGTCTCTTCGATACGTCCCCAGCGCAGGTCTCTAGCAATGTCGAGCACCGGAGACAGGATCTGATGCAGCCCCAGGCTCAGGGCTTCTTCCCCTTCAGCGGATGTGGCTTCGTATATCAGCGTGGGGTTGAAAGTGCTGCCTTGGGCAAGAGGGCAGGGGAAAATGGTACAGCCGTTCTGCAGGACGCCTTCCACTCCTTCAACGCAGGGGAGGACCGGGATTCCGAGCCTGGTACGGGACGCCATGTACCGCTGGAGCGAGTCCATAAGCTGACGGCAGCCTTCCCAGTCAAGCGTCATATTATGGATGGTGCCGACGCTCTCTTCGCCGAATACAGAATCGAAGTCATTCACGGAGGTGATGTGCCTGTTCTGCAGCTGAAGGCATTTCTCGTGCAGAGTCATCTGCTTCAAGAGGGCCTTCGCCCTTTGCTCAGGCGCATTTCCCTGGTTGCAGGAAAAAAGGAAGGAGAGTAGAAGGATGGCGGCGGTGGTTCGTCCGGTTCTCATAATAGATAATAGAACTATTTCTTTGCGAAGATAAGGATTATTATGCAAGATTTGACGAAATGCGGTATTTTTGCAATGTAACAATTAATTCGGTTATGAGAATCAAGTACCTTGCAATATATTTATTGGCCGGAGCGGCATTCCTTGCTGTCTCTCTTTGGGTATTCCTTTCGGACGGACGCAACGCCAGGGCCATCCGTGCAAAATACAAGCTCGGCGGCATTTTGCTTATGGCTTCAGCAATGCTTACGGCAGCGTCTTGCGGACGTCCTCCGTTCGTTACCTGCTACGACCCTGTGGTCCCGAATGAGGTCGTCGTGGTGGATGAGGCCGGCAGGGAAGGTGAAGTCAAAAGCGGTGATGTGCTGAAGGTTATCATCCAGGGTGCTGATTATCCCGCCTATCGCTGCAGGATCACTGCACAGCCGGAGGACGGGGAAGAGTTTCTCATTCAGGAAGAATACTTCGAACCGGTGGAAGGCGTAGCAGAATTCGAACTCAAGATCGTTGAAACGGAATATAAGGGGGAAGCCCTGCTGAAAGTTTACGGACTCAATAATAACGGGAGTTCGGTGGATGAATGTGATCTCCCTGGCGGCATCGTTCACTTGACGATTATCTGATGGCCCGGACTGAGATCGGCAACATAGTATTTGAACTTACAGAAGCCTGCAACCAATGTTGTAGGTTCTGTTATAATTACTGGAGGGACGGACAGTCGAAGATACCGCTTCCTTCGCCCTCCGAGGCCCGCAAGACTCTCCGTAAACTCCTTTCCCAGGCTTCTGTCGGAACGGTTTCTTTTTCCGGAGGCGAGCCGATGATGCTGCGTAATATCCACGATCTGGCTTTGGCTGCGCGTTTCAGGGGGTGCCACGTGAACGTCCTGACGAACGGGACCCTGCTGACAGAGGAAGCTTTGGCTAATTTCGTCAGTATCGGCGTCAGTGCAGTGCAGATTCCGGTGCTGAGCGCTGACCCGTCTGTCCACGATTACCTTACCAGTCTTCCCGGATCGTGGAAAAAGGCGACCGCAGCTCTCAGGAATGTAGCCGCACTTATGCCGGATGGCGCTTATGCCGTACTTGTAATCACCGCCGTCAACGCATCTACGGTTCCCGAAACACTTGGATTCATCCGCAGCCTCGGTGTACGCCGCGTAATGGTTAACCGATTCAATATTGGCGGCATGGGCATCCGGAATGAAAGTGAACTCGTCCTTGATGCCGCAGGTCTCCGCTCTGCCTTTTCGGCCGTCGAGGCTTTCGCCGCGGAGAATACCGATATGAGTTTCGTAAGCGGTGTTTGCACTCCGCTCTGCCTTCTGGACACCAAGCCGTATCCACACATACGCTTCTCATGGTGCAGCACTGATTTCAGCCGCCGCCCTGTAACGGTGAATTACAAGGGGGACGTTCGTTTCTGCAACCATTCTCCCTATGTGATGGGCAATATTTTCGAGCGGCCGATAGGGGAGATCCTTCTTGACAAGGCCAACCTTGAAAGGTATTCGGAGATTCCAGGGCGTTGCATCGGATGCAAGATGCTGAAACTGTGCAACGGCGGGTGCAGGGCTGCCTCCGAGCAGGTTTACGGTACGTTTTCCAGGGAAGACCCCGTCCTTGGATGATCCATGCTTATGAAATTTCTTTTAATTTGATATATTTGCAGTGCAATATTTCTCATTCCGGTGTATTTATATATCGGTGAATACATAAAAGATTGATTGAAATGAAACGTTTTGAACTGATCATAGCTGTTGCAGCAATATCTGTTTCGTGCATATGCTGCGGAAAAATAGGCGGAGGAAACGGCAATAATCCATACAAGAAGCTGGACCTTACCACCAAATCGGCGGAATTCCTCCAGAAGGGAAACGACTTTACTTTCGAGTTCATACGGCGGGTGGATGCCGCAGCGGAAAAGGACTATATCATTTCACCGCTCAGCATGCAGTTCCTGCTCGGGATGATCCTCGACGGGGCACAGGGCGAGACGTCGGCTGAGATCTGCAATGTCCTCGGCTACGGTGCCGGCGAGACCGAAGCGGTCAATGAATATGCGCTTTCCCTCCTCCGGCAGCTTCCGAAACTGGACAAAAAGACGAAAATTTCCATAGCCAACGCCATCTTCGTGGATGACGGTTGGCCCCTGCTGGATTCGTACAAGGGTACCGTCGGAAAGTTCTATGAGGCTGAAGTTTCCAATCTTGATTTCCAGAACGGTCCCGCCTCACTCAAGGAGATAAACGGATGGTGCTCGGACCATACCAACAAGCTCATCCCCAAAGTCCTGGATGAAGTCGATCCCAATATGCTGGCCTATCTGCTGAATGCGCTGTATTTCAAGAGCCAGTGGAAGGAGAAGTTCCATAAGGCGGCGACTTCGGAAGAGACGTTCACCCCTGAAGTCGGAGCCAAGAGAAAGGTGGATATGATGAAGCAGGAAAAAGAGCATCAATATGCTGAAAATGATTTCTTCCAGGCTGTCCGCCTCCGCTATGGCAACGGTGCTTTTTCGATGGTAGTGCTGCTCCCGAGGGAAGGACACAAGGTTTCGGACATACCCGGGTACTTGCTGAAGACCGACTGGCAGGCATTCCTTCGCACAATGATCCCTTGTGAAGTGGACCTTTGGCTGCCCAAGTTTGAATCTAAGTACCATATCAAACTGAACGACATCCTTTCCGATATGGGGATGCCCCGTTCATTCGACCCTGAAAAGGCGGATTTCAAGGCTATGTCCGATTACGCCCTCTGCCTGAGTTTCGTACAGCAGGATGCATTGATCAAGGTCGACGAAGAGGGAACCGAGGCGGCTGCTGTCTCCGTGGGAGGCATGGTGAAGGATATGGCAGTAGCTCCGGGTGACCATGTGGTTTTCCATGCTGACCATCCATTCCTCTACCTGATTACCGAATCAAGCACCGGAGCCGTCCTTTTTGCCGGCCGCTACAGCGGCAGATAGCCCGGAGGCACCGTTACATCGTTACGTCGTATTTGCCGGCGGAGTATTCTTTCCCGTTGAAAGTGGCGGTGACGCCGACAGGGATTTCGAAGTGCAGCTCTTTGCCGTTGCGTTCGACCTTGATGGTGCCATAAGGCGTTTCCTGTGAGACCTTTACCGATTCAAGTCCTTCCGGGATCTGTGGATTCAGGACTATGTGCCTGTAGGCCGGAGCATCAGGGATGATGCCTCCGAGCGCCTGGTAGAACCAGCTTCCGATTCCATTGAAACAGTTGTGCAGGCGGCTGCGGCGCGCATTCCAGTGCTCCCAGGTGCCGGTGGCGCCGTGGTCCAGCATATGGAGATATCCGGGGTATCCGTGCTGTTTCAGCATACCGTACATCCAGTCGCATTCGCCTGCGAGGGTCGCCCATTCCGTGATGACGGGAATACCTACAAGGCCGGTCTTGAGATGTTTGTCGTAAACCGTCTCCGTGCGTTCGAACAGGCGATTGCGGACGGAGTCCCTGTACTCCTCGGGAACGGCGCCGACAAGCAGCGGATATGCCATGTCTATCTGTGAGCCACTTCCATATATGAATGTATCGGGATGGAAGAAGCGTTCATTGATACGTGCTTTAAGGGCGTCTAGGCGGGCAGTGAAAGCAGCGGCCTCACTATCCTTGCCAAGCAGCAGGGCAATGCCTGCAAGGTCGCTGTAGACCTGGCACAGGGAACAGTTGTTCACCAATCCGACCGACTCCGGATCGCTGACATTGACTCCGTCGGGAGCCGCCCAGTCGCCAAGGTACCAGTGCCTGTAATCAGTATTGGGCCACGGGCCGAGGAGACCGTCGACCGTATATGCATCCACGTACTCAAGCCAGTGGTTCATGGCGGGATACAGCCTCTCCAGCGGGCGAGTGTCCCCATAGCTCATATAGGTCCTCCACGGAGCCTGCACGATGAATCCGCACCAGTATGGTCCGCCTCCGGCCCTTTCCGGGCACGGGGCTGTGTGGGGGAGTCCGCCGTCCTCCCTGATGACGTCTCCCCAGGCCTGGATCCAGTTGAGGTACAGGGGCGCAACCCCGTACATGATCTGGAGCGTGAGTGTGGAGGCGTTGCCGTCTCCTCCGTATCCGAGCCTTTCGATATTCGCGCAATCGACCATATAACCGTCGAATGCCAGGTTCTCGAGAGTGTAGGCGACCATATCGTGGATGGCGTTGAGTTCCTTATCGGAGGACTCGAACGAGGCTGTTTTCTTATAGTCGGTCCTCATCCGGAGAGCCTTTATATCCTTTAGGGAAGGGGCGTTTTCCAGACTGTCAAGGATCACGTAGCGGAATACGTGATGATTGAACTTGTTGGTGAAGCGGTCGCCAGACGCCGCTCCCGAGGAGATATAGTCATCCCGGCTGACGGGGCTGAAACTTCCGTCCTTTTCGCGGTTGTCCGCAAATGAGGCATGAGAAACTGTTCCTTCGGGAAGCATCGGCAGCCGGATCTCCAGCATTCCGTTCACCACCCGCCCGAAATCTACAGCCCACTTGCCGTCACCGAGAGATTCAATGCTCTGGGCTTCAAGCGTTTCCTGGACCACACACGGCTCGCACATCATCTGCACTTCCTTGATCCCTTCAGGAGATACTACATCGACCGGCCCCCATTCCATGGCATCAAGTGTCTTGCGGTCCATCTTTGCGGGAACTGTCCTTGAGTCTATGATTTCGCCTCCGAAATGCCAGGCGGTCCATGTGCCGTAATCCTTGTATCCGCTCCATGTCCCTTCCCATGAAGCATCGGTAGATACGACGGAAACTGCATCTCCGGAGGTGACGTCGACGAGCTCCGCCTTAACCAGCGGACCGCCGTAGACAGCGCCGAAAGTGGCGCTCTTGTACCAGCCGGAACCGGTCCAGAGAACGATTTCGTTATCCCCGTTCCTGAGCAGCGGCGTTACATCGTAAACCGCCGTGAGAGAACGCTTGTCCAGCTGGGATACCGCAGGCTGGAGTACGGCTTCAGATACTTTCCGCCCGTTTATGTACGCTTCGTGGTAGCCGAGGGAATTGACATACAGCAGGGCTGAGCCCTTTATTCTGCCGGCCTTGAATGCCTTTCGAAGGATAGGCGACCTGCCTTCTCCGGGAACGGCTCCGATATAATCTCCGCGAAGATAGTCTCCGTCGATGATGCCTATTCCGAACCGCCGGACCGGACTCCATCCCGATGCTTTTCCGTCGGAGTCCCATACCCTGACTCTCCACCAATATAACTGTCTGGAAGATAATGGTTTGCCCTGATAGGGAACCATAACCTGGCCAGACGATTCCACTTTTCCGGTCGCCCACAGGTCGGCATCACCTGAACGCAGGGACTTGGGAGACGATGCTACTTCGATCTCGTATGCGGCCTGGGCGGCGGCTGAGGATTCTATCTTCCAGCTGAAATGCGGGTTGGCTGAATCGATGCCGAGAGGCTCGTCAAGCCCTTCGCAGGCAAGGTCATAAACACCGGTTGAAAGTGTGCAGGCAGAAGCCAGCAGCGCGATGGCGGAAGCAGAGAGAAGTTTGCGGTACATGATTCTCATTCGGATATGGTTACAGAATAGCGGGAAATCGGTCAACGGCTTCAAAGTTACGTAAAGAATTTTATAGGACAAGTAGATATCGGAATCGTTTTTATTATTTTTGCAGAAGACTTTACGGGAAACGGCGATGAATCATATGGTATCATTTGATATGTTCGAGAGCGCAGGCGCTGGAGTCGTGGCCCTGCTCCTCGGTATGTTCCTGACCCGTAAGGTGCATTTCCTCAAGCGTTTCTGCATTCCGGCTCCGGTCTCCGGAGGCCTGATTATCTCCATCCTTGTGCTCTGTCTGTATTCGTTTGCCGGAATTGAATGCGGCTTCGACCCGACCGTCAAGGATATCAGCATGATGCTGTTTTTCACTTCCGTGGGTTTCCAATGCGACTTCAAGGCAATCCGGAAAGGCGGCCGTCCCCTGGTGGTCATGATCCTGCTGGTCGCAGGACTTACCCTGTTCCAGAACCTTATATCGGTCGGAATAGCCAAAGGCTTGGGAATGAGCCCATTGTTCGGGATGGGAGCCGGATCCATACCTATGTGCGGAGGGCACGGTACATCCGGAGGTTTCGCTCCTCTTCTGGAAAGAATGGGTCTTGAAGGAGCCGGTACCATAACCATGGCTGCGGCTACTTTCGGCCTCGTGGCAGGATCCCTTCTAGGAGGACCGCTCGCAGAAATGCTGATTCGCCGCCATAGACTCGCAGAAGAGTCAGGGGATTCCGACGTAATAAAAGGAATCGAGGCTAGCGCTGCATCTCCGGGGTCCGGTAAGGCCGTGCCCAAATCAGAGGAAAACGCATTCCGCGAATGGGTCATGGCCATATGTATGCTGTTTGTCGCAATGGCCCTTGGATCCGGGTTGAGCAAGTTGCTGGAAATGACAGGAATCACGTTCCCTACATATTTCGGTTCGCTGCTTGCAGCCTGCGCATTGCGGAACATCCTCGGCCTTTCGCCAAAGGCTGTCGAAGCGCTGAGCCTTCCGAAGACAGTCTTTATCGGGGATATAAGCCTTCAGCTATTCCTGGGGATGGCCATGTGCTCCCTAAGGCTATGGGAATTGTCTTCACTGGCCCTGCCTCTATGCCTGATACTGGCCGCGCAGGTGGCTTTTATGGCCCTTTATGCAGTGGCAGCTGCTTTCCCCCTCCTCGGGAAGAGCTATGACAGTGCGTTGCTGGTCAGCGGTTTATGCGGCTTTGGACTGGGCGCGACACCGAATGCTATGGCGAATATGTCAGCCGTGTGCTTCAAATACCATTATTCGGCAGGGCCGTTTCTGGTCGTGCCGGTAATAGGAGCGATGTTCGTGGATATAATCAATACCGGAGTAGTGACATTGTTCCTGAACCTGATCCGCTGAGACTACTTTTTCCCCCCTTGGGTAAGCGCTCTGTAGCGGACCGGCGTCATTCCGGTGACCCTGCGGAAAACTGTGAAGAAATAGTCCTCGTTCTCGTATCCCATTTCATAAGCGATCTGCTTGACAGGCTTGGAACTGTTGGTCAGAGCCTCCTTGGCTTTTCCGATGCGGACTTCCTGGATGTATTTCGCCGGAGGGAAGCCGGTGTATTCCTTGAAGATACGCCTGAAATTGGAATACCCCATGCAGAGCTGCCGGGCTATGTCCTCCGGTGTCGCTGTCGAGAACTGCTCTGCTATGAGGATCTTGGCCTTGTTGATATGCTCCGCAATTTCGGAGAATGCCTCGTTCCTCCCATAGAACCATACCAGGCTAAGAAGATGGGCCACAAGCCCTCCCAGGCGCTGCTGGAAGCCCGATTCCTGCTGGGCGGCGGTTTTTATCGCATCCTTGTACAAATCTACGAGTTCGCTTCTCAGGCCGGTCTTCCATACCGGCTTCGCAGGGCTGAAGAATCCGTCGCCGACCCATGAGTCGATCTGTTTTCCTTTGAATCCGATCCAGTATTCTTTCCATCCGGTGTCTGCATCCGGGTGGTATGAATGCCATTCACCAGGGAAGAGCAGGAAGATGCAGCCTTGCGTAACGGATACCGGGTGAGACAGGCTGGCGCTACGGAAAGTGCCCCTGCCTTCCGTAATGTACAGCAGCTGATATTCATCCAGGACGCGCCCTTTGTCAACGGAAAACAGGTATCGGGACGGATGGTTGGACGGGGGATATGGCTCACCCGGACCTACGTATTGGAATCCGACCGAATTGACGGCGGTACCCCACAGGAGGTCTCCCGGGCTTGCGACCAGGTACTTCAGGTGTATGTCATCGTGCGGTGTCAATGGCGGTGTGTCATCTATCGATACAAATATAATCAAAAATAAAAGTTTTTATGGCATAATATGCACACGGCCTTTCTCCTTTTTACATAATTTTGTAAAATGAATGAATATAAAGACTCTTAAAGCTATGCCTGACAAGAAGAATTTCCTGGCCTTCGACTGCGGAGCGACATCGGGCCGCGCGATCCTGGCTACATTCTCCGGCGGTTCCTTTGAAATGAAGGAAGTCTACCGTTTCCCCAGCGGCATCATATCCCAAGGCGGACGCCATTACTGGGACATCTTAGCTATCTATGGTCATTTCCTCCAGTGCCTCAAGCAGTTAGGACGCGAAGGAGTGGCTCTGGATTCCATCGGGATAGACACCTGGGGCGTGGATTTCGGCTTCGTTGCGGATGACGGCACCCTGCTCGGAAACCCCCGCGCATACAGGGATCCTTATACGGAAGGCATCCCCGAGGAAGTGTTCGGGACCGTACCCCGCGACGAACTGTACGCCGCCACGGGCATCCAGATAATGAATTTCAATTCCATCTTCCAGCTCTATGCCCAGACGAAGGCGGATTTCGCTCCGCTGCGATATGCGGAGAGCATACTTTTCATTCCGGACCTGCTCTCATATATGCTGACAGGAAACAAAGTCTGCGAGTATACCATCGCTTCCACTTCGGGAATGATGGACCAGAAATCCCGTCAGTTCGACAAGGCTTTGCTGGGCCGTCTTGGCATCCGCACGGATGTCCTTCTGCCGGTCATCCAGCCCGGAACGATAGTCGGTACCCTTAGGAAAGACATAGCCGAGGCATGCGGAACGGGAGAAGTGAGCGTCATCGCCGTCGCCGGCCACGATACGGCGTCGGCCATAGCGGCGGTCCCTGCAAAGGACGGGAATTTCGCATATCTCAGCAGCGGTACCTGGAGCCTGATGGGAATCGAAACTCCGTCGCCGATTATCAATGATGAGTCGAGCCGCATGAATTTCACCAATGAGGGAGGGATAGACGGTACGACCCGATTCCTCAAGAACATTACCGGAATGTGGCTGCTGGAACAGAGCCGGAAGGTCTGGGAGGCCGACGGCAGGAAGTATTCATACGCTGAAATCGAGGCTCTGGCCCGCTCAGAGGCCTCTTTCCCTTCCATCATCGATCCGGACGATCCCCGGTTCGCCGCTCCGAAGAACATGGTGGCGGCCATAGACAGCTATCTTCGTGAAACCGGCCAGAGACTACCGGTGGGCGATGCGCAGTACATCAGCTGCATCTATCACAGCCTCGCCCGCAGATATGCCGAGGTGGTTGAGATGCTTCGCTGGTTCGCCCCGTTCCCCATAGAGAAACTCCACATCATCGGCGGCGGCAGCGCAAACGATACGATGAGCCAGTGGACGGCGGATGCCATCGGAATGCCGGTGGTCGCCGGACCTACCGAAGCTACTGCCATCGGCAACGTGATGATCCAGGCCCGGGCCGCAGGCCTGGTCGAGGACCGCTCCCAGATGCGCGGGATGATTGCTGACGTATTCTCCGTAAAGACTTTTAAACCAACAAAATAACACTGAAATGAAAGAAGCACAGATCCTCAGGGCCTACGAATTGGCCAAGGAACGCTACGCCGCAATCGGCGTGGATGCCGACAAGGCCGTTGAAATCCTCGGCAAAACCCCTATCTCCCTCCATTGCTGGCAGACCGATGACGTAATCGGTTTTGAAAGTGCCGCGGGACTCTCAGGCGGTATCCAGACCACCGGCAATTATCCGGGACGCGCCCGCAACATAGACGAGGTCCGCGCCGACATCAAGTTCGCAAAGAGCCTGATCGCCGGCAGCCACAGGCTCAACCTTCACGAGATCTATGGAGATTTCGGAGGCAAGTTCGTGGACCGCGACGAGTGTGACGCGAGTTATTTCGAGAGCTGGATACAGTGGGCAAAGGAGAACGGGATGAAACTCGATTTCAACTCCACATCCTTCGGTCATCCCAAGAGCGGCGACCTGTCCCTTGCAAACCCCGATCCGGCAATCCGCGAGTTCTGGATCGAGCACACCAAACGATGCCGCCGCATAGCGGACGCGATGGGCAAGGCCCAGGGCGACCCCTGCATTATGAATATATGGGTGCACGACGGCTCCAAGGACCAGACCGTAGAGCGCAAACGTTACCGTGAGATATTCGCCGAGTCTCTCGACGAGATACTCAAAGAGGAACTGCCCTGGATGAAGACCTGTCTCGAGGCCAAGCTTTTCGGCATCGGCCTTGAGAGCTACACGGTCGGTTCCCACGACTTCGTCGCCGGTTACTGCGCTACCCGCAAACTCATGTACACGCTCGACACCGGACACTACGAAATGACTGAGAATGTGTCGGATATGGTGGCATCCCTTCTGCTGTTCGTGCCCGAGCTGATGCTCCACGTCAGCCGTCCCATCCGCTGGGACTCCGACCATGTCACAATCATGAACGACCAGACCCTGGACCTGTTCAAGGAGATCGTACGCGCCGATGCGCTCGGCCGCAGCCATATCGGACTCGACTATTTCGATGCCGCTATCAACCGTATAGGCGCCTATGTCATCGGTACCCGCGCTACTCAGAAATGCCTCCTGAGCGCTCTTCTGGAGCCGCTTGCCAAGCTCCGTGAGTACGAGGACGAGGGCAAGGGATTCCAGCGCCTGGCCCTGCTTGAGGAAGCCAAGACGATGCCGTTCGGTGCTGTGTTCGACTATTTCAATTACATCAATGGCGTTCCTGTCGGTGTGGAGTTCATCCCTGAAATCGAGAGGTACGAGAGGGACGTTACCAGTAAACGCTAGCAGGTTATGTATTTGATATTAGGTTTATTGATTATTGCCATCGGGGCGTTCTGCCAGTCTTCGAGCTACGTTCCGATCAACAAGATAAAGAACTGGAGCTGGGA
>JAEEGL016543820.1_pt1 | contig 13597 bp, 14 predicted proteins | sample 9134231 | NCBI WGS metagenome assembly JAEEGL01 (sample SAMN16246548, study PRJNA631951) | gut metagenome | biome: gut microbiome; feature: rumen; material: fiber-attached | host: Bos | place: Iran: Karaj | collected 2018-10
GAGATGCGTTCAGTTGTCGTCGTGGGCGATCTGGAGGCTCCGTACGCTTTGCACAGCGTTGGAACCCTTAGCCTGTTCCCGAACGCGGTGAGGGTGGGCGAGAGCGTCCGCATGGAGATGCCCGCGAATGTCGAGCTGATCGGTGCAAGGGTAGAGGTGTACAATGCCTTGGGCGCCCTTCTGATGAACGAGACCCTCGCGAACGGCGATGCTGAATTCAGGGCTATGCCCGTCAGCGGCGTCTACACGGTGAGAGTGACCGACCGCAAGGGCAACGTCCATTTCGGAAAACTCATCGTAAGATAAAAAGTGAATGACTAATGCTTTTCTGCTATGGCCTTGATAATGAGGCCATAGCAGAAAGCCAAAGTCAACAAAAAAAATCGAAAAAAAAATCTAATTGTATTGGAATATTTCGTATTTTTGCAGCCTCTATTTGTAAATAGATAAAAAAATACAAATAATCATAGTACAAATAACAAAAAAAATGAAAAGAAATTTTTTACTCATTTTCTTGTCGATTCTGTTCATCGGATCGATGAAAGCTCAGAACCATTATACTCCAGAGGGAGCTGTTGGTTCAAACGTCTTTGCTGTCTGGGCTAATGTGCTCATTGATGGAGAGATTCAAACTTCGACCGACATTGAAGTCGGTATGTTCTATGATGACGTGTGCGTAAAAACTCAAAGGATTAAGAGCTATTTCAATGGCGGAATTCCTGGCGCAGTCAACCTTTCATTTGCTGCGGATGCGGGTCAGACAGTTACTTTTAAACTCTACAACCATGCTGATTCTGAGGAGATGGTGAACTGCACCTTTAGCACTACCACTCCTGATCACGATACAGTGATCGGCGCACCTGGAGACCGTATCGGTCTTGAATTCTTACACACCTATGAGATTGCCGCTTCGGCCAATCTTACTGAAGGTGGTAGCGTCACTGGTGCGGGCTCTTATGATCATGGCACTAGCGTTACTTTGACCGCTACTCCCAACGAAGGTTACAATTTCGTCAACTGGACGGAAAATGGCGAAGAAGTCAGTACAGAAGCCGAATATATTTTTACTGCCACTGCATCAAGAACTTTGGTTGCGAATTTTGAAGAGGCTCCTTACGGTCCCGCTTATCCTTGGACGGTGAACCCCAATGCCTATAATGGTAATGGATTCATTGTGGCCCTTGTCCAAATCAATGGTGTTACCATTACTGATGGCACCAATTGGGAAGTGGGTGCTTTCAATGGTGACCACTGCAATGGTGTCGGAAACATTGATAATGATTCGTGGGTTTCTGGTGATTCTGAAACTCCTTACGAATATTATTTGATGATGCTGCTTTATGGCAATGGTGGTGAAACTCTTAACTTCTATTTGTACAATAGAGAGGAGGAAGAAGTTCTTGAAGCTGAATGCAATGTCACAGTGACTTATCAGAATGATTGCGAATTTGGCAACTTCGATGAGCCTTATGTCCTCAATTTTGTCACAGTGGAAACCCACACCAAAGACATCATTGGCTATGGTAATAGCAACAACGGCCGCTACTATCTCATCGCTTCTCCTATTGGTGAAGTGAGTCCTACTGAAGTGGGTAACATGTTTAAATACGATTATGACCTTTACTATTTTGAACAGAATCCTTCGGATGGTCTGGAATGGATCAACATTAAGGATGGTAATACCAACCTCGTTCCAGGTAAGGGTTATCTTTATGCCAGTCAACAAGATGTGACTCTTACTTTCTACGGACCTGGTTTTGATGGAAGTGGCGATGTTACTTTGGTCAAAAATGCCCCTAACAATCTCGTTTTTGAAGGCTGGAACCTTGTAGGTAACCCCTTTGCTCAAACTGCTTATATCAACAAACCTTACTATACAACGAACCCTGAGGGCACTGAGATTATTTCTGTAACTGGTAATAGCGTTGAACCTATGGAAGGTGTTTTCGTGATTGCTGATAATTATGAGGAAGTCATGACCTTCACCACCGAAGAACCTGCAAAATCCATTAGTCAGATTGCTCTCAATGTCACCCACAATCGTGGTAATGTGATTGACCGTGCCATTATCTGCTTCGGCGAAAGTGGCCAGCTGCCTAAGTTCCAACTCAACCCGAACAGCACGAAGGTCTATATCCCACAGAACGATAAGGACTATGCCGTTGTCAGTGCCGAAGGCCAAGGCGAAATGCCCGTCAGTTTCCGTGCCGCTAAGAACGGTAGCTATACCTTTAACCTCAGCAGCGAGAATGTCGATTTTGCCTACTTGCACCTTATTGACAACATGACTGGTGCCGATGTCGACCTGCTCCAAACCCCGAGCTATACCTTCGAGGCTAAGACGACTGACTATGCCAGCCGCTTCAAACTGGTGTTTGCCACGGGCGATGCCGATGAGGACAACTTCGTCTTCAACAGCAACGGCACATGGGTCATTAACAACGATGGCCAAGCCATCCTCCAAGTGCTTGATGTCATGGGTCGCATCCTGAAGTGCGAACAGATCGAAGGCTGCCACAGCCTGAACTTCAACGCAGCTCCTGGCGTTTACATGTTCAGCCTTACCAAGGGCAACGATGTGAAAGTGCAGAAAGTTGTGGTGAAGTAATCGGTCTGATTACTCATACAACATAAACGAAAGTCTCCATCTCAAACGAGGTGGAGACTTTTCTCATTTAGGGGTAGGCGAGAGGCTTACTCTTCTGCTGCTTCATCACCGCCACCAAGGCCTTCCTTGATGCCATCAATGACACCATCCAGCATTTCCTTGCCTTCTTCAATGGCGTCCTTGATGTCGCTGCCGACTCTCTTGGCGCCTTGCTTGGCAATGGCAGTGGTCAGCTCGGCTTCAACCTTGGCCAGGTCTTTGAGTTGGTCGGCCGAGAAATCACATTCCTTGGCTTCCTTTTGGAGTGCATCAAATTCATTGGTGACTTTCTCCCACTCCGCGTCACTGTAGGTCTCGTTGTTGCTTTCAACGCGTTCGGCGAGGGCTTTCATCTTGCTGATGACCTTTTCTTCCTTCGTCTGCGTCTGGCACGATGACATGAATGCCACTATGAGGCATACTGTCAACACTTGGATTGCTTTTTTCATCATAACTTGATAGTTTTAAGAGGTTAATAATTAAGTGAATGGTGATTCAAATAGGGGAGAGGTCAGGCTTTCACTGCCTCCGCCACGGTCTTGCCAAGGTTGAAGAGTTTGTCCCAATCCTCTTCGCGGATGGGAGCGCCTTTCACCTCAACGCTTTCGGCAACGAGGTTCCATTTGCCTTCCTCAGCGTATTTGGCAAGGGTCCTCACGCCGCCACCGCTCCAACTCATACCGCCAAAGGTGGCATAACATTTGTCCTTCGGCTTGAACTCGTTGATTTCGTGGACGAGCAGGGTCATGTTGGGGAACATACTACCGTAGTGGGCACAGGCTCCGATGATGACACCCTTGTATTTCCAGATGTCGCTCATGATGAATGACACCTCAGTCTTGGCCACATCGTAGACTTTCACCTCCTTGATGCCGGCCTCGGCAGCGCCACGGGCCACAATCTCAGCCATACGGGCGGTGTTGCCGTGCATGGATCCGTAAACGATGACGACGCCTTCTTCTGACTCTTGCTTGCTCCATTGGGTATATTTGCCAATGACCCAGGCAAGGTTGCAGCGCCATACGAGGCCGTGGGATGGAGCAATCATCTTGATCTCCAAAGCACCGAGTTTCTCGATGGCTTTCAGGGCTTGCATGGCCACCTTGCCGACGATGTTGGCGTAATAGCGGCGCATCTCGTCTTCATAAAAGGCGAGGTTGACCTGGTCATCGAAGATACCGCCGTTCAAGGCACCGAAGCCGCCGAAGGCATCGTTGCTGAAGACGATCTTGCTGCTTTGCTCGTAGGTCAACATGGACTCGGGCCAGTGCACCATGGGCATCATGAAGAACTGTAAGGTGTGGCTGCCAAGGCACAAAGTCTCACCTTCGGCCACGATAACCTTGTTCTCGATGGGACCATAGAAGGCCTCCAATGGGGCAAAGGTCTTGGCATTGCCTACCACTTGTACTTCGGGAAATTCACGGAGCACTGCAGCCACCGTGCTGCTGTGGTCGGGCTCATCGTGATTAATAATAAGGTAGTCGACCTTGCGGCCTTGTAGCACCGACTTCACCTTGAAGAGATATTCCTCAAGGAAATTGGCTTCCACAGGGTCAATCAGGGCGACCTTCTCATCCACGATGAGATAGGAATTGTAGGAGACGCCGTTGGGCAGCTCCATGTGGTTTTCAAACATATCGGTGTGGCGGTCGTTCACGCCAACATAATAAATGTTTTGGGTTAATTGTATCTGTTGCATTTCTGTCGTTGTTTTGTTCTGTGTTGTAGAGACGTTTCCTGAAACGTCTCCGGAAACATTACCTAACGTTGAGACGTTTCGGGAAACGTCTCTATCTAAAAAACCTCCTCAAAATCCTCCACGCCATGTTTGCACAACGGGCATTCAAAATCGGGAGGGAGAGCGTCACCCTCGTAGACATAACCGCACACCTTGCACACCCATCTGCGTTTGCCGTCCTTGGGTTTTTCGGCTTGAGGTTGAGGTTTGGGTTTGATATTTTTCTGGTAATAGTCGTACGTCACTGAGGGCTTGTCGGACAGCACTTGGGCATCCAACACATCGGCAATGAACATGGTGTGGGTGCCGAAATCGATGCTCTTGTTGACACGGCAGGCTAAGTAGGCGTTGGTGTATTTCGGGATATAGAGCACATGGTTTATGGCACGGTGCTCAGTTTCGCATCCGGCAAACTTGTTCACATTGCGTCCCGACTGGAAACCGAAGTGCTCAAAGACTTTCATCGGTGTCTCAGTGGTCAACATACTGACATTGAACACGCAGGAATCCTTAATGAGGTCATGGGTGTAGTTGCCTTTGTTGACCGTAACGGCAATCTGCAAGGGGTTGCTCGTGACCTGGATCACCGTGTTCACGATGCAGCCGTTATCGATGTTGTCGTAATTGGTGGTTAGCACATAGAGGCCGTAGCCGATATGGAATAAGGCTTTGGTATCCATAATTATTGTACATTATTGACTCGAGACTGCGGGACACGAGACGCGGGACATATTCCCAATGCTAGTGAAAAGTCCCGCGTCCCATATCTCACGTCCCTTGTCTATTCCATAACAGAGAAACTGTCCTTGCCAATACCGCAAAGCGGGCATTTCCAGTTGTCAGGGATGGCTTCAAACGGAGTGCCGGGAGCGATGCCACTATCGGGATCGCCTTTTTCTGGGTCATAAATGTAACCACAGACATCGCAAACGTACTTTTTCATATTGATTTGATTTTAAGTGAATTAATAATTTTCAGCTTTGATTTGGAAGAAAGCTTGCGGGTGGTTGCACACGGGGCAAATTTGTGGTGCTTTCTTTCCAATGACGATATGGCCGCAATTGGAGCATTGCCAAACCATGTCGCCTTCACGAGAAAAGACCAGGCCCTCTTCAATGTTCTTCAGGAGCTTGCGGTAACGTTCCTCATGCTCCTTTTCGATCTTGGCGACCAATTCGAAGAGAACGGCAATCTTGGTGAAACCTTCCTCGCGGGCAGTCTTGGCCATACCAGCATACATGTCGGTCCACTCGTAGTTCTCGCCATCGGCAGCATCCTTCAGGTTGTTCTTGGTGTCGGGCACATCGCCGTCATGCAGGAGCTTGAACCAAATTTTGGCATGTTCCTGCTCGTTGCGCGCCGTCTCCTCAAAGAGGTCGGCGATTTGGTTGTAGCCCTCCTTGCGGGCTTTTGATGCATAGTAAGTGTACTTGTTGCGGGCTTGCGATTCGCCTGCAAAAGCAGCCATCAAGTTGGCTTCGGTTTTTGAACCTTTCAAATCCATAGTCTTATTTTTAGTTGTTGATTTTGAATTAGTTACAGAAAACAATGTTTCAATAGAGTAGGGGAGTAAACCTACTATTCGGGGCAAAGTTAGCATTATTTTTCTGAAATACTGCTCAAATTCCGTAATTTTGCATCCAATATGTTTTGGAACCGAAATACACAAAAGATAAAAGGTGCGAACTGGTCGGATGCCGAGTGGCCGTCATATATACCGAAATACCATCTGCGTGACTTTGCCGCCATTGACTTTGAAGGTGCCAATGGTGAGGTGACGAGTGCGTGCAGTATGGGTTTGGTCATCGTAAGGGATAATGAGATTGTCGACCGTTTCTATAGCCTCATCAAGCCGGTGCCGAACAGATATGACTTTTGGACAACCAAGGTGCACGGTATTACCTATAAGGACACGAATCATGCGCCTTTGTTTCCCGAGGTATGGGACAACGTGAAGGACAAGGTGAAAGGTTTGCCGATGGTGGCGCATGGTATTTCGTTCGACGAGCGCGTGCTGAAGGCCTTGCATGAGTTGTATCATATTCCGTATCCGAATTTCAAATTCTATTGCACGCATCTTGGTTCGCAACAACTGGTTCCAGAGTTGGAGAACCATAAACTCCAGACCGTGGCAAAATATTTTGGTTATGACTTGGCAGGGAACCACCACAATGCCGTCGCCGATGCTGAGGCTTGTGCTGTGATTGCGATGAATATTTTTTAGTATTTTATTGTAGTGTTGTTGGACACGCTTGCGTCACTGCGAGGCACGAAGCAGTCCAGAACAATACTAATTGAAGTGTTGAGTAGGATGGATTCCTCCATTATCTATTTAACATAATGTTGATTATTTGCAAGGAAGCAAATCTTCCGCAAATAATCCATATTATAGTTAAATTTAAACGTAGTCCATAGGCTCAATGATGAATCGGCTGTCTCGTCCGGTTAAAACGAGGACATTCTCTATGAGAATCGTCCTTACGAGACTGCCTTACGACAAAAAACCCTACGCCGTTTCTGACGTAGGGAAAAAACCTAATAACAACTATTTAACCGCCAGCGTTCAAACCGAAACCGAACGCTGAGGCACCAGCACCGAAACCTTTGTCGACACGACGCATCTTGTTACGATACTTCCGCTCGGCTCTCTCGATGGCTTTCTTCTCCGATTCTATACCACTACGGCAATTACGGTAGGTGGCACTATTGGCGGAAACCTTAGCCATCTGGGCACGCAAGTCACGTATGTTACGCTCGTGTTCCTTAATCTCCTTATTCATGGCTTCCTGATAACGACGTTTCAACTGTCCCTGCGGAGTCTCGTCGACAACCGACTGGGTGCCTTCTGCCGAAGCCTTGGAGGAGTTCTCGACAACCTTCTCGGTAATGTCCATGTTCTCCGTCAACCATTTGTCAGCGGCTTCCTTGCCATCTTTCTCCTCAATGGCGAAATACTGGGCTTTCCAACCAGACTCCTCGCCTGACAACTCCAGATTACTGTTCTTAAGCTCCTGGTTACGAGTCTCTTCCTTGGCGAGATTCTGCTTTTCACGGGCGAGAGCCGCCTCTGCATAGTTCTTGGACTCCTGGGACTTGGACGTCTTGATGTCCTGCTCATACTTGTCAATGAGCTTCCTGGACTCCTCGATACGCTGCTCGGACTCACGGATATCCTGCTCAACCTTGTCAATATCCTTACGAACCTTGTCCAACTGGGCTTTTGCCTGCTCGACACTGATATCCAACAACTCCGGATATTTCTCGGCGAACAACTTAGCCTGCTTGGCTTGGGACTGGGTAATGACGCCTTGATTGACACACTGCTCGACACGACTGTCAAACGTAGCCGTATCATAGTCATTCTCAATCTGCTTGCTCTTGGTATCGGCATTGACATTGGCTATCTCTGCCTTCGTCAACGACGCCTGAAGCGAATTATTGACGGAATTGCCAATCTGAGTACCCAAATCGTTCGGAATGGCACTACTGACTGTAGAAGCATCAGCGGCTGCCATGTTACCGTATCCGGGACTGCCTGCGATACCTTGCGCCAAAGCATTGGGATTGATACCAGCTGCCATTCCGCGTTTCATCTGCTCGACTGGACTGTTCCACTTGTTCTGATACTGGAGCAACTCCATATCATTCTTGCGGTTATACCAACTTGATGCCAAATTGACACCAGCACCGAGTAAAGTAGCTAATCCTGCACCTGACATTATCTTAATTATTTTTATGGTTATTCAAAAGGTGGAGACAAAGCTCCACCTTGTCTTAATTAACTTTCACACCGTTCACCTGCATGGAAATCTCCCTGCCTGCATCGTCATCACACCAGTCATAGTTCTCGTACAACGGAGCCATTGGGCTGTAGGACTTCACGTCGAAGGAATAGATGGTAATGAACTGATCAGGAGCGTTGAAATCACTGTTGAAGAACAGACGGTTATACTGTCCGGCATCAGTCACACCGTAGACAAACGACGGGCTGTGGACGATATTGGACACACTGTGCCCGAACTGCTCATCATGTATCTCACGCATCATGTGCCACGCGCCAGAGCCTAACTCACTGTTCAGGTTAAGGGTAGGTATGCGGAAATTACCAGTCAGACGGGAACGTCCGAAACGATACTCGCTATAGCGAGGTGTAAACCCGAAAGTCTGGTTATGTATGTCACCACTTGCATACGGCGAAGTACCGTCATTCACAATGATGAGCTCGTCAGCCTGCAAAGTGCGGACACCGTAGTCGAACTCGGGCGTCCAGAACTCGCTCTTATAGACATGGAGCGTGTTATAGTCGATACCGTTATCGTAGAAAACCTCAGGGACTATGGACGACGTGATGATATAGATACCATATTCATCCGTTGAAAAACCATCATAGTCATTCTTGGAGACTGCGATACCTTTGCCGGAATACGCACCGAGCAAACTTCCCTGCGGGTTGCCATCGACTTCCTGATACGTGTCCGAAGTGCTCATCACATCACCAATCTGAACGGTAGTGTAGTCAGTACCGAGGTAAACCGAACGGTTAAGCTTCTCTGCACCGAGAGTCTTGCCAAAACGCGAGGCGTAACGTTCCAGGGCTCTACTGCCACTTAACTGATGTCTGCGACTATAGTCGGTAAGCCTATGGAGCATAGTGTCAACATATTGCGTGAAGGAAGGATAGCCATAGTTATTGGTATTCTCAATCCAAGGCGTGCCGTTATTATCGGAGTAGCTGGGATTGGGAGCGCCATATTGAGGATTACCGTTAGTCACCGTACCGACAGAGTTACCGACAGCGGAAGTCGATGCCGCATACTTACGGTTGAAAGGATTGGGAAGCGTGTAGTCGACAAAACTCATACTCGTGTAATTGTTGTCGGAAGGAGCCAGCGGGTTGTCGAAAGCCGAGACGAAATAATCCGAGTCATAGCACACGAAAATCGTGTAGCGCAAAAGCTTCGCGACTTGTTCGGCATCAAGTTCAAGAGGGACACCGTTGTCGGAATTGAACATGCTCTCGAGATAATAGTGCACATAGCTGCTGTTATAAGCTGTGGGCCAATAAAAATCCGCATAAACCTTGGCGTATGCGAGCAAGGGAAGCGCGGAAAATATCTGAGCGTCAAGCGAATTGGGGTTTATCTTGTAGCCGAGGCTCTGCAAAACCTTAAGGGCTTGTCTACCCAAAACGGTATACACATACTTAGTACCATCCTCAGTCTTATAATCATAAGGCGCTGCGGCATAAGCATCTTCATAGCCTTCATCCTCAGGGGACAAATCTATCTCAACCTCTTCAGCGAAAGTACTGCCATATCCTTGCGGAGACGACGCGTGATCCGTAAACGGGGTAGTGAGGGCTTCCAGCAAAACGTCATTCGACACAGTAGGAACCCTATAAAGCAAGCCGTTGTCCTTAATGTCACCAGACGAGCCGACATGATAGGCGTCAGTGATAAAATCATTCCAGCCACGGAAAATCGTCCTGAACGGCACAAAGAAACGCGATGTCTTAATCTTGCAACCCGGGGCAAACGACGGGACAACCAGAGGGTTCAAACGAGTGAAACTCTCAACACCAATCTCAAGCTTCTCGCCCGGAACCATTTCTTTCCAATAGATAGGCTGCAACTGCATCCAGTTAGCCGTGGTAATGTGACGGCAATCCAAATTCAAAGGAGTGTTCTCGGTAATGGCTACCGGAATCTTCATAGTGTCCTTAAATCCATTCATTGTTCTTCATTAACTTGTCCATTATTCTGATACATGTCAACGATGTCATTGAGTATCTCACCTGCATTGTTGACAGCATCCATCATATCCATGCGGGAAGGAACATACTGATAGCGCTTTCCATCCATAGTGGCACCAACGGCAATGACATTCTCCATGCGGAAGTCATCGGGACTGTACTGGGACATAGCCTCAGCATTGTCGACAGTCTTGACGCACGAGCGAATAAGGCACCTGCCGTTCTCAACGAAATTCTCCTGCGACATAACCTCAAAGGTGGGCTCATACTCACCAATGTAGGGTTCAGGGGCGGAGAAAAGCCTTTGATAATAAGACTTAATCTTCATCTTCTTGTCTAATTACTAAATTATTTTCAAACTTCAACTTGGCAAACTCCTGCCTGATGTAACTCGAGTTACACCTGTCAATCTCTTTAGCCCAATCGGCTAAACCTCTGTAATAGCGGTTGACGCAAAGCAACGTGTGTATGATGAACACAGCGTCCGCCAACGACACCAACAGAGCAAAAATCGCAATCCAAACCATTGTTATCGTTTTTTATCCATTATTGTCAAAAAGGCAAATCGTCATAAGGCGGCTTGTCGCCAGTCTTGTTCCATAGCGTGTACTCCATGTTACGGCGCATAATAGTCTGGTTCAAATTCCAGAGACGGTTCATGACGTCCAGATACTTGTCGAACACGTCCATTGTGATAACTTGCTTATCCATTTTTCTCCATTTTATATATAAATAGTCACGTTTTTGAAAACGTGTAAAACTTCAGACACTTTTTTTTCCAGTTCAACCTTTAAGACGCTTCGCCAAATCCTCTACCAGCTCGAAATACGCCTGCTTGCCTTTATCCGACGTGTCACGGGAAGAATGCAAAAGCAAAAGCAACTTGTCGAAATCGCGGAAACGGATGTCCGACTGCTCATTGATAACCATATACCGCTCAAATCCACGGTAACTCTCTTCCAACTGCTCATCGACAACATCACCGAATATACACTGCAACTCCTCATCAACGGCACTGTGAACAGTACGGACGACGGAACAACCATTGTTATAGAGTCCAGTGTCCTCATACGGACTGTAGTTGATGTCGTACTCGTTCATCTGCTCGATTGTGGGCAAAACGGACTCCCTATCGTACAAACGTCCACGGTAATACGTCACATATTCCGACAAATCCTGCAAATCACGTCCGTCGAGAAGGGAAGCGACTATATCACAGGCATTGGTATCCATGTTGAGAACCATATCGTTGAAACGGCGTCTATTGGCGCGACAACGGGCTTCCTGAATGGCGGGATACTTCTCCTTGCCGAAATCGTTCAAAACCCAACGGTAACGCCTAATCGTCTCAAAAACAGGCTTGCGCCTAATCCTGCCATTCTCAGCTACAATCTGCAAACCGACGGGAATCCGTTCCTCAACAACAACGTTCTTATAGAACAACTTGCGCATATAGTACTTGGGCACATTATACCTCTTCGTATGGAAACGACTGTCAGGAATGACGACACGCATATTCTCAACTATGTCATTATAGACTTTCTCATCAGAGAGGGCACACGCACCGAAACCACGCGACTGGCGATGAAACGGGCTACAATAGCGCTCGACATCCTTACGCTTCTGCCAATACAAACGACGCTCGACAACGCCATGGGCGGTAGAATCCATAGGCTGGGAAAACACGCGCTGCCATTCCTGCCGCGTAAGCAACTCAACAACGGCATTGATACGGGCTTCGAGCTTATCCATGTAGTCAGCCTGCTTGGTGATATACTTGGAGACATAGTTGCTCACAGCCAATATGTTCTTGGTGGTGGACTTAGTGTAACCTCTACCGATAATGTTCTTCTGCTTGGCGTACATCATGCCATTACGGTGATTATCAGTGTCTCCACGTCGCCATATATGATAAATGAGGCGTATGAGAGTACCTGGATGCAAACGCTTGTCCTTGACATAGAAAAGAATATGATAGTGAGGGCGCATAGTACCGACACGCCAACGTCCTCGCCAATCCTGATACGGCTCCTCATGTCCATACTCGGGAACGAGGAAGAACTTGACATTTTCCTTGACATCATAGTCTTCCATATGAGGCAAACGATGTATCGCTGTCCAAAGATTATTGGTGAACTTGCGAACGTCCGTATAATCGAAACAACTGAAATCCTTAATGTTCATCCCATCGAAATCCAATTCAGGAAAATATTCGCTAATGTGATGGAGATGCTCATTATCATGCGTGAGAGTATCGAAAAGGACATAACCACCTCTATCGAGGGTATCCTTGCTCTCGAAATAGCTCCTTAGCAGCCACTCGTTTCGCTGTTCCTTGACACACTCGTGGCAGTGTCCGCACTTCCATGCGACGGAATAAGGGCGATACAGACTCAAAGTCTTCGATGACGTACGTCCTTGATGTTGGAATATACACATTGACTTATTTAAGTTTTCAGATAAATAGTCTCAAATTCTGAAATGATGTAGAGACTAAAGCATCTGATTATGACAAGTCAGATGTGAAAAACCAAAAGAAGCTAACAAAACTACTGTTATACGCTTATTTTTTCCGCACGCGGAATGACACAACTAACTGTAAATGAGGGTTGTGTCAGGTACCCTTAATAAGTCAAGAGGGGAACCGCGCTTCCATAGGCGCGGTTTTGAATGCTGAAATGCGAAGCATTCGACGTAGTCAATGTTGAATGTTGAATGCTGAATGTTGAATTGTATCACATCCCGTATCCGAATTTCAAATTCTATTGCACGCATCTTTTATTAGGGCGTCACGGAAACGCTACGCGTATCCGTCGGGCTATACGCTACAAACGACTCGCAAGCGGCTTCGTCTTTTTTCCGCTCCTATCCCTGACGCGGAAATAGGAGAAGATAATCGTTCCGATAATCTTCATCTTGTATAAAAGCAAAGCATATTGGAGCAAAGCGTCTGATAACTAAGCCTATCGAAAAACACAATGGGAAAATTTAACATAATATTGTTGATTATTTCCAAAAAGGGGAATTTCGGAAACAATGACAAAATTTGCTATTTCCCACAGTTTTTCGTTTGCAAATACCAAAATGATGATTACATTTGCAGTTCAAAATTCGTAAGCTTATTCCATCGAATTTTGAATCTTTAAATCTTTGAATCTTTGAATTTTAAATCAATACACTTATATTATGGAAATCATTGGAAAAGTGGTCAGACTCGGTAATCTGACCGAAGGTACAAGCGCCCGCGGTCCATGGCGCAAACAAGAGCTTATCATCGAGACCGAAGAACAATATCCACGTACAGTCTGCTTGATTTGCTGGACGAATCAAATTGATGAGATCCAGAAATTCGCGCCTGGACAGACCATCAAGGCACAAATCGATCTATCATCACGCGAATTCAATGGTAAATGGTATACAGATGTGCGTGTGTGGCGCTTCGACCCAGTTGGTGCCA
>JAEEGL010049848.1_pt1 | contig 13596 bp, 12 predicted proteins | sample 9134231 | NCBI WGS metagenome assembly JAEEGL01 (sample SAMN16246548, study PRJNA631951) | gut metagenome | biome: gut microbiome; feature: rumen; material: fiber-attached | host: Bos | place: Iran: Karaj | collected 2018-10
GATCGTGGTGGCGCAAAAACCGTCGCAAAAAAAACTTCGGTCGTCACACATGCCAAACGCATATTTTTAATAGTCAGTGTTATATGGTTGGCATTTGTTGCGTGGTTTCCGCTGCATGTGAAAAATAAATATTCTGATTCGATAAAGCAATCAACGGTTGTTGCGATTTTCTATGACTTGCAACGCAATGTCGCGGAACAATATGAAAGAATGCTGAATGGAATTAAAAATGCGATAAATCTTGAAAAACCTGTGTCAATTGCCATTGACAAGGTTAAAATGGTTGAATCCAAGGTTGATAAAGTGACCGATGCAACCGCCAAGGCCAAAGAACAAACCGAAAAAGTAAAAGAACAAACATCTGGGGTACGCGCACTGACCGGATTGGCAAATAAATTTGGTGTGAAAACCGGTGCGGTTGATAATGCTTTGAATAAAGCAGATGGAATGGTTGATAAAGCCAATGCGACGGTAGACAAAGTAGATAATGTCGCAAAATTGGTCAATGACAAATTGGATGGGGTCGAGAAAGAATTAACCAAAGTCACCCAGTTAGAGGTTGATAAAGTAATTGATGCCGCGATAAAAAGTCAAATGGATTCTGCGGTGGCAATGTTGTTTACAAAATACGATATCAAACATGTGTATCCTTGGGAACCGTCCAGTTGGCCGACCGCGCGCAAGATTTATCGTGAATTGGTGAATTCAAATCTTGATTTTGTTCACACTATTATTAAAACAGTAAATAAATATTTCGGCTATGTTGCATGGGGATTGGTGTTTGCGGCGTGGTTGCTGGGGCTTTATATCTGGACATTTATACACGGAAAATACAAGGCGACGATTGCACCGTTTATTGTGTGCCCGCGTTGTGGTCACGCGTTTGCAGATAAAAGAACCGCCATGAGTATGCTAAAATTATTACAGCCATGGAAATGGTTTTAATAGCAAAGCAATACCGCCCATTCGGGCGGTGTTTTTATATTGAATATTTGTTTTGCAAAAATGTTAATTTTATGCTACAATGAATCCAAGGCAGAAAGGAGGTATAAGTATGTCATCAAATGGGCTGCAAGATGCACTAAAAAAATTACGTGAAAGATTAAATACGGATGACGAACGCCCGGATAGGCAGAATGATCATTTGATTTCTGAATGGAAACGTTATAATCATCATAGTTCGGATCTGACCAGTGATATGTCCAGAACGGAAATAAAAAATCGTATAACTGAATCTGCGGGTACAGGCAGGCGTCGTGGTGGTGCCACCTCAATGGCCGGATTAGCGATCTTTTTCGGGGGATTACTGATGTTTTTTGCCTCTGGAGACTATGCTTATAATGAACGAACAGGATATCATGATTTAGAAAATGATGGTGCCGAAGAACGTGGAATTGGTCTGACAATGATTGGATTGGGTGTGATAATGATGGTTGTTGGCACAAGTATGGGAATCAAATCAGATTATGAATTAGAAGAATCTGTGGCACTGATGTTAGATATGCGAGAAAAGTTCCCAGAAATTCCCGCGGATATTGATATTAACAAGATTAAACGTTTGCAGCGTGTTTTACCAGAGATTATAAATCACTTGTCGCCGTCTGATAAAGCGGTCCTGGATGGATTAATGAAAAATAGTAATAAAGTGTTAGAAAATGAAACATGGCGTAATATGGCTGTCGGTATTATGTCAAGTCATTTAAAGAAATATCCAAAAGATTTGGATGTCCTGATAAATGCCTATCGTGGTGTTATGACATGGGATACAGCGCAAAAATACACCAACATGTCACGTGGGCGTGATAGTTATTAAACATATATGTTAAAAGTGATAGCACCGCCCATTCGGGCGGTGTTTTTATATTGAATATTTTTCAAATACTTTGTTCAGTTGATTATGAACTTGAATTATCGTTGCGCACTTTGCCATATGTTTTACCGATGTCGCACCAATATATGTACAACACGATGCGATACCGCCTGTAATATCCTGCAAAATTTTATCTATTGCCCCTGTATATGGTATCAGTAATTCGCGTCCTTCGGATGTTTTATAGTCTGACATTCCGCCTGCAAATTTGTTGTTTGCATACTCTGATGACATACCATAGTATGCCTTGAAATATTTTGTTTGAATACTCCGCACCCCATCAATAATTTCATTTGTTTCAAAATGTTTTTCAACTATATCGCCGGCGGCTTCGTCGGTCCCGGCGAACATTCCGCCCACCATAATAAAATCAGAATTCAGACAAAATGCCTTGCAAATATCGCCGGCATTCACAATTCCCCCATCGGCACAAATATGTCCGCCGACCGAGTGCGCAATATCAGCACATTCAACAACCAGTGATACCATCGGTGTCCCGCAACCGGTCTGGCGACGGGTCAGACATGCCGAACCACTGCCTATGCCACATTTTATAATATCTGCAAAGTCTAACAGTTTCAAACAAATGTCGCCACTGGCGATATTACCCGCCATGATAACTGCATCTGGAAATTCATGACGCACGCGTCGCAAAACATCCAATGCATTTGGAATATAAAAATTCGGCGCATCTATACATATATTGCGTGACGATGTCCATTTATATTTTGATTCTAAATCTTTCAGTTTTTGAATTTCGGCATCTGCGTTTTTTAATCCAATCGTCAGAAATAAATTGTCCAGTGATACATTTGCCGTACGACACGAATCCATAAATATCCCGATTTCATCAACCGTATAGTGCTTGTGCAGTGTCGCAAACATTCCGCGTGCTAATAATTTTTGCGCCACTGTAAAATTACCAACTGTTGCCATATTCGCGTTAAAAACGCCCAGACCAGTGCGTACCTGGCCGTGTTTGAATTTGAAAACGCGTTGTAAATCAACATCTTTGCGTGAATTCAGGTTTATGCCCATTTTCGGACGAATTAAAATATCGGAATAGTCAAGAAAAACTTCGGACAAAATCTGTGTCATAATTTACCCCTTTTGTCGGTGGGATTATAGACGATAACACCGTAATCTTGCAAGAAATTTCAAAATACTTCGGCAACAAAAGTTGCCTCGCCTCGCAACCCTTCGGGTTCTCGCCCCTTTGCTAATAAAAAAACACCCCTTCGGGTGTTAAATACTGGTGCGAGCAAAGGGGAACGCATTTGATCTTTTTTAGGCGTATTACATATATAAAATCACTAGATTTTGAACTGTTGCTATATTATATTTAACAGTGCAAACAATTTAAAAAAAGGGATATCATGTCACACGTATGTCAAAGTTGCGCTATGCCAATGGTGGACGATGTATTATATGGAACAAACGCGGATGGTTCAAAAAATTCGGAGTATTGTATTTACTGCTATAAAGATGGCAAGTTCGTCCAAGATTTCACAATGGATCAAATGATCGACCACTGTGCGCAGTTTATTAACGAAGTAAATAAAAGACTGCCATACCCTATTACAAAAGAAGAATACATAGGCCAAATGAAGATGTATTTTCCGCACCTAAAACGCTGGCGCAAAGAAATTGCAATTGCCGATGATATCCCAGAAAATCCGAATTTGATGGGTATCAAAGAACTTATTGCTAAAATGGCTGACACATTACCTGTGATTTTTATTTCATCTGTTGATCAAAACGGCTTTCCTTGTACCAAGGCTATGTTGTCGCCCCGTGTACGTGAAGGAATCAAAGTATTTTATTTTACTACAAATACTTTTTCCATGCGTGTTGCGCACTACAAAGCTAATCCAAAGGCTTGTATCTATTTCTGTGATTCAGATGGGTTTATTGGTATAATGCTGCGTGGTACTATGGAGATTTTGACCGATGCACCCACAAAAGAAATGATTTGGCGTGATGGCGATACCGAGTATTATCCTGGGGGTGTCACCGATCCCAATTATTGTATTTTGAAATTTACCGCTATAGACGGCCGGTTCTATCGCGATTTTTATCCGCGCAGTTTTATAATTGATTAGAATTATTCTGTAACTTTTGCCGCATTACCGACAAAATTAAAAACCGACCTAACGGACGGTTTTAAAATTTTGGTGCGAGCAAAGTACTTCGGCAACAAAAGTTGCCTCGCCTCGCAACCCTTCGGGTTCTCGCCCCTTTGCTGACAAAATTAAAAACCGACCTAACGGACGGTTTTAAAACTTTGGTGCGAGCAAAGGGGCTCGAACCCTCGACCTCAACCTTGGCAAGGTTGCGCTCTAGCCAACTGAGCTACGCTCGCATTGCGTGGTGTATTCTTACATACAAAAATTCATTTTGCAAGTAAAAAATTGCCGGCGGTTTAGGCGAAAGTGTGCGGGCATCTATTTTCCTTGTGTTTAATGCAAAAATTATGTATCATTCGGCATAGATGCCCCGCAGTCACGGATTCACTACGAATAGAGCATGGTGCTTTATTGGCAATGGATTCCGGTGATTGCGGAAATGTTTTGTTAAAAAAAAAGGATTATTATAAATGGTAAAATTACATAAACACACTGAACCGGACGAAATCGCCGAATTAGACGGTCCAGAAGATTTAACATTGCATGTGTCGGCAGATGGCACCGGCACCGATGTTGCCCACCCAGAATCAGACGAAAATGATGAAAAAGTTTACTTTATGGCATTGGGCGGCTTGGAACATGTCGGCCAGAATATGTATGTATATAAGTACAAGGGTAAATACATTATCGTTGATTGCGGTATGGGATTCTTAGAGGAAGAAATCGGTGCCGGCGATGTGCAGTACTGTGATACAAAATGGCTGGAAAAGCGCAAAAAAGATGTCGTCGCTTTTATTGTCACACATGGACACGAAGACCATATTGGCGCATTAAAATATATCTGGCCAAAGTTCAGAAAACCAATCTATTGTACTCGTTTTCCGGCGGAAATTTTGCGTCGCACATTTCGTGGAATTGAATTAGATTTTGACCCGAAACGTGATATTGTTGAATTTGATGCCACGGGCGCAACACTGGATTTAAAACCGTTTACGGTTGAAACATTCCATGTCAGTCATTCTGTACCAGAGGCTCAGATGCTGATTATCAAAACCGGTGCGGGTAAAATTTTGCATACCGGGGATTGGACATTTAACGATGATAATCCGATTGAACCAGAAACGGACTATGCGCGTTTGCGCGAAATCGGATCTGATCCGAAATTGTTGGCGTGCGTTTGTGATTCAACATCGTCGTCACGTCAAACACCGCAAACAACCGAGATTCAGGTTCGTGAAACATTAACCGAAATTATGCGTAATGCCCCAGGTCGTGTTTTTGTGACCGGATATTCGCGCAGTTTGGCGCGTATAAAAATGTTTGCCAGTGCCGCGCGTGCCGCCGGTCGTGTTGCGGCGATAAAAGAACGCAGTAACCCAAATCCTGTGCCATATGTTGGATTGCCAGAATTTCGCGAAATTGGTATTGAATTTAAATACTTGAATGAAGACGATGTATATCTGCATTCGGAAATCAAGGATTTGCCGGCGGAAAAACAGGCGATTTTCTTGACTGGATCCCAGGGCGAAAAATTCGCAATGTTGACCCGCCTGTGTCGTGGTCAGGTCAAAGAATTGAAATTGATGCCAACTGATACGGTCGTATTCAGTGCGATTATTATTCCGGGACGTGAACAAGATGTTTCATTTCTTTATAACAAACTGGCAAAAATGGGTATCCGTACACACACAATTTATGACACCGATCATGTTCATGCCAGTGGTCACGCCGGTCGTCCAGAATTTGAACGATTCTATGATATGGTGCACCCCCAGGTATCTATTCCGATGCATGGCGATTATATTAATGAAATGCTGAACGGAAAAATGGCAATGGAACGTGGTGGTGCAAAACATATGATGCTGGTTCGTAATGGTGAAATGGTCGCATTGGCAGATGGAACCGAACCATATGTTTGCGAAACAATAGATACCGGTTTCGTTGTTATGGAGGGCGAAACCGAACGCAGTGCCAACGACCAGGTTTACAAGAACCGCAAAAAAATTGCATCTAATGGTGCAATATTTGTGACATTGCCGGTGGATAAACGCGGATTCTTAAAAGGTACACCCGAAGTTTCCAGTGCCGGTATATTTGAATCTGATACAACGGGATTTATGAAACGACAAATTCAGATTGAAATTACCAAGGCAATTGACGGACTGTCCAAGACCGAACGAAAGGTTCAAGATAACTTGGTCAAGGCCGTTCAAGTTGCGGCAAACAAGGTTGTACGCGCATCATTGGGGGCCGACAAAAAACCACAATATAGTGTGCACTTTGTTCAGAAATAAATTTTTCATCCCCCAATTGGGGGATGTTTTTTTTAAAAAATTCTTTACTTAATAAAAATATTTTATACAATTAACATGTCAAACCAAAAGGAAGGAATATGGCAAAAAAAACTGTAAAAAAAACTAACACAAAAAAAATGACAACACCAAAAAATACCAAGGTTGTTGCGGCAATGAAACCTGAGTTGCATGAATGTCACTGTGGTTGTAGTTGCGGCCCGGTAAAGAAAACCATTATTTTGACATGTATGTTTTTGTTGGGTTTTGCCGTTGCAAAATTCGCATTTTGTTCATGCCGTTATCGCATGCCGAAAATGGCACATGAACACCCGGTATTTGTAGATGGCTGTTTGGATATGGAATCTATTAAATGTCCCAAGATGCAGGAAATATTGGCGAATGCCGATATGGACGCGGACGGTTGCATCAGTGTTTCTGAATTTAATGCAGTCAAACGCATCATGCGTCAGGGTCCAAAGAAGCCGATTGCAGAATAATAAGTTTACTAAAAACACACACCCGCAAATCGCGGGTGTGTGTTTATAATTTAATTAAATTTTACTTTTGGGGCGATGCGTTCAGATTCATCCATTTCAAACAATTTTTCTTTTGTTATACCAAACATGCGGGCAACAATATTTGATGGAAACTGCTCAATCGTGGTGTTCAGCGACATAACAACCGTATTATAAAATTGTCGCGCCGATTGAATTTTTGTTTCTGTATCGGTCAATTCGCGTTGCAATTCCAAGAAATTTTCGTTCGCACGCAGTGTTGGATACGCTTCGCCCAGTGCAAACAATTTGTTCAGCGCACCGGTCAATCCGCGTTCCGCCGCCGCACCGTCCAATGGATTTGTTGACATTGCTGTATTGCGCGCTGCGATAACCGCGGACAATGTATCTTTTTCGTGCGCCGCTGCACCACGCACCGTTTCAACCAAGTTTGGTATTAAATCATAACGACGTTTTAATTGTGTGTCTATGGTTGCCCATGCTTCACGTGCCTGGTTTCGGCGTGAAACCAAACCGTTATAAACCGCGATAAAATATAAAACTAACACTGCAACTATACCGATAGCCGTCCACATTTTAAAATCCTTTTTTTATTATTAAATATGCCAAGTCATTTTGATATAAATTCCGATTAAAATCAACCCATAAAAAATCCCGCATCTGCGGGATTTATTTTATTTTTTCCAGAACGCGAATCCAGAATGTTTTTTTTCTTCGTGACTTTTTCTTTCTTCGCGGGCGCGTCTGCGTTCGGCGCGACGTTCTTGAAATCTTTTTGCAGATTCTTCGTCACGTTGAATCATTTTGATTGTTGTGACCGACAGTTTTCCGTTGCGAACTTCTTCTTCAAACTCAACGATATCCCCTTCGTTCAAGAACCGCAAATCTGCATTTTTTAACGAACTGGAATGTACGAATACATCATCCGTATTGCCGTCTTCGTTTGGTGTATCGGGTGCAATAAAACCGAAACACTTTTTACCATTATACCATTTTACTTTACCTTGGCGCATCTTTTTTTCCTTTACTAACCTTGTTTATGATTTAACAAACATGTCAAATCTGATTTGATTGTTGCACATCAACTGAGTTAAATCAAGTAAATATCATATATGACAAAAAGGACAATTGTCCCTTGGGTGTTCAGACTACATATTCTTGTGATAATAGCGGTAAACTTCGGCCATTACGAAATTAAACAGCCGTGCCGCCGGTCCATCGTCTTTTACGAATTTACCAAGCCGTGTGTACGGCATTGCCGCCACCAGAACAAACCGTGCCATAAAACGAAAGATTGCAATCTGTTGTGTCATATCAAGTTTTGAAGATGAATGCACCACACGAAATATTTCGTTTTGCACCGCGGCATCCAGTTTATTCATTATCGTATCAACAATATGCGTTGGGTAATACAATTTGCATTCGCGCGGGAAACCTTCAAATAACGATACATCACCACCGCGACTGTATAAAATATTCCATCCAACGCGTTCAAACAAGTCATCTAAACATTGACATATCATCAAATTATATTTATCTATGCCATCTTTCATAAGGTCGGCGGCTTCTTGTTCAACGGTTGCATCGGCGGTATCGGGATGTTCGCGCAATGTCGCATAATAATCATGCGTTTTACGTTCAAATTCAAAAAAGGTACGAACCTGGCAAATTATTTCCATTGGAATCACATCTTCGGCGGTTCCGATATTCACGATAACCTTGGAATCACGATAGTTGCGTGGATTTCCAATGTCATAGAATTTATCGCGCACCGTCAGAACACGTTCCGGCATAATATCATATAATCGTTCAATAAAAGTTCGCGCCTGGGGTATTAAATCAAACAGACATTTCACGCGCCAAACATCATTCAAATGCTTATGCGGTTTCTTGATTTTATCAAGATTGCGAACCAGTGTCGCGACCAGTTCTTTGTCTGAACAATCTATTAACGATAAAACCGCCGCAGATGCATCGGTAATATATTTTTCGGAAAAACATTTACGAATTTTGGTTATTGTTTCCGCAGTTTGTTTTTTCCCAAATTTATCCGATATGGTTTTTTCAACCACAGATATTACATCTTCAATAAAAAAACGATAGTATTTACCACAAACCTTGTCTATGGCGCGTTCTACGTTTTTTTGTGCACCGACAATAACCGTGACAATTGACGATACCGACAAATCAATTTTATGCGCCGCGCCCGATGTAAAGAACTGATTTCGCATTGGGTCAACATCTAATCGATGATTCACCAAATACGCCGACAGCGGATTTATATCTGCAATCTTTATTGGTTTTTCCACCGGCAAATCGGTTTCTGGGTTATATTCCATCACCGCCGTTTTTGGTGCGCCGAAACATTTACCCAATGTATGAAAAACATCACGATAGCAATCCATACCGTTGCTATAAAGTCGCGTTAAATAATCGGCGGCTTCGTCATTTATGCGACCAGATGCACGAACCTTGGCAATATATTCAAGGTTGTGGCGGTCGCGGTCGGCGGTCAAAAGATTTACATCTGGTTGCATTTTTCTACTTCATAATCGGAAATAATATAACATCGCGCAATGTTGGTTGGTCAAAGACAATCGCGGCCAGACGGTCAATTCCCATTCCAACACCCGAAATCGGTGGAAATCCATGTTCCATTGCGCGAACAAAATCGTTGTCGGGGTTGAATGCCTCTTGTTCGCCACCCTCTATGCTTTTTGCCTGGTCTTCAAAGGCTTTGGCTTGTTGAATCGGGTTTACCAATTCGGAATAGCCCTTGCAAAGTTCACCACCGGCGACCAATAATTGATACATATCCAGACGGCGATCATCTTCGTTGTTATGCCGTGCCAATGGTACCATATATGTTGGATAGTTGTACAGGATTGTTGGCTGGACAATACTATCACGGATTTTCCGCTTGTACACATAGTCCACCAATGTCGCCAGCGATTTTAAATCTTCTAATTCATCCGCCGGGAACATACCTTCGTCAACCAATTTTTGGCGCAACACATCAACATCGTCAAAGTCTAAAATATTGCATCCGAACAATTCGTTCATCTTTGCGGTATAGTCAATCATTTCGTAACTTGAAAAATTCAGTTTGGTTCCCTGGTATTCAATTTGCAATGTTCCGCGTGCCTTCATAATCAGTTCTTGAACCATTGCCCATGTGAAATCTATATTGCGTTTATAGTCCCAATATGCCGCATACCATTCAATCATGGTAAATTCTTGCAGGTGCATCGCATCCATACCTTCGTTACGGAAATCCTTTGCCACTTCGTAGACACGATCAAAACCCGCCCCAATTGCCATTTTTAAAAACAGTTCCGGTGAAATACGCAACTGGAAATCGGTGTCCAGTGCATTATGATGTGTCGTAAACGGCCGTGCCGCCGCGCCCGATGCGATATTTTGCATAATCGGTGTTTCAATTTCCAAAAATCCATGATTGTTCATAAAATCACGCAGATTTTGTGTCATCTGAAACCGCCCCAGTAATGCCGCGCGCGCATCTGGGTTTGATATGATATCCAGATAACGTTGACGATAGCGCGTTTCCATATCGGTCAGTCCATGAAACTTTTCCGGCAATGGACGTAAAGCCTTGGCCAGTATTTCATACGCCGACACACGCACGGTCAATTCGCCGGCGGTCGTGTGATACAGTTCGCCGGTAATTCCAATAAAATCACCCATATCAACATTAGTCTTCATAAATTTATAGTTTTCTTCGCCGATTTCTTCACGCGACATTGAAAACTGAATTTCGCCGTTTATATCGTAAATGCGTCCAAACATCAGTTTACCCAACCAACGCAATGCCGTCACACGACCGCAAAGTTTTACCGCCGTTCCATCTGGCAAATCGCGTGATTCGGCGATTGTATGTGTGCGATCAAATTTATCTTTCCATACAACGCCATCGCGTGCGCGAATGTTTTCCGCCTTTTGCAGACGCGCGGTTAATTCGTTTGTGGACATAGTGTTGTTCTGTTCTGACATACATTTTCCCTTTTGGTTTAAAAAAACGGGGCACCGTGAAAGTGCGCCCGTAAATTACTTTATGGTCGCACCGTTATAACAAAGATTTCTTGCCATTTGTACGCATTTTATTTTCCCGCTGTGTTAACCACAACATGGGCATTATGCAGTGTTTTATATTAAATGTCAAAGTAATTATTTCAAAAAATGTAAAAAAACATACTGGAAATTATTTTTAGGTATGAATACAATCCGGTCTGTAAATTACGAAAGGAAAAGAGAAAAAGAGATGGTAAAGACTGTATATCCCCCCGTCTTTGATAAAGAATCGGGCAAATGGATACTGCGAATTTTGAATATGAATGGGTATGTCCAGGTTGTAGAATTCGTAAACTGCGAATCCTTGGAAAACTATCGCAGTGAAATGATAGCATTTCAACAGAAATTGCATCCTGAACTATCGCGCTAGGCGCGTTTTGCGCCGGCGGTGCGTGCCTGGGTTGTTTGTGACACCCGTGATTTTCCACGAATTTTTGATGTCGCCGTTTTATATGCCTGGCGTTTCATTTCGTTGTGGAATGCGATAAAGTCTGCGGTTTTATTATCGTTATTGGCATCTGATGCGCCGAACACCAAATTATCGTCATAAAAGTATTCGGTTATATCTGGGTTTATCTGGTTCAAAAGATTACCAATTGTCCGATTACTGAATTTTGTTTTACCGTCATGCGCGACCGGATCAGCAAGCCATTCATCAAACGGCACCAGTGTCTTCATATTTATGACCGGATGATCTTTGTCGCCACCCCAGAAAACATCTTTTTTACCGCCCATCATTTTCATAAATTCAGACAGAGTCCCCATCGGCAAGTTAAGAAAACTTTTCGGATTTATATTACCCATTAAAACCTGGCCCTCCATCCAGCGGCGCGACCACAGTCCCCGACCACCAACGACATACAGCCCCAATATATCCGCCAGTTCTTTGTCTGATGCACCACTGATTGCCAATTTTCCAAAAGACCGCGGTTCGGTAATTGGGTATTTTGCAAAGCATTCGCGAACCATTTCGGCGGTCACATTGTCGCCATATTCGCGGTACAATTTGCGCAGTGTTTCATTGCGATTGCGATGGTTTTTGTTTTGTGGTTCTTCCATAAGTTTCGTGCCCGCATTATAGAAAATAGATGCAAACGCACATTGGCGACCGGGCGTGTCCAACCGCAGACTGTCACAGCCCACATCATAGCAATACATCATAAAATACGTCTCGCGATTTTCAAGAACATTCACCGATTCATCCCACGCATCGGCAATAGGTATTGGTGTGGTTTTTGATGTCACTTTTTTGCCGTCGCGGGTACTGGTCATGCCGAACGCGATTGTCCATATACCGCGGGAATCTTTGTACGGAATGCAATAGTTGCCGGTTTTATCCAATTTTACCCCTTCGGTCAGCATCAGTTCCAGCATTACATACGGTGTAACCGGATTCAGCATTTTCCGATATTCGCCATATGTCATATCTTTCTGGTTTTTATGTAATTGTTTTGTATTGGCGGTTTGTTCTGTTGGAGCAGGGGACTTGTTATCTGTATTGCGTGCGCCTTTGACAATGCCCTGTCCCAGTATAGCAGTTGCCGCCAATGCCAGTGTTGCATTGGTCAGTGTAGTTTTATTCAGTTTGCGTTTTTTCTGTATTATTTTCATATCTATCACCTTTTGGTGACATTTTATCATAAATACGCAATAAAATCAAAACCACCCATTCGGGTGGTTTTTACACAATTTTTTATCTGTCGCCGCAGTTCATACCACCCGAGGTGCCACAACATATCATTCCTCCTGTAGCATTTCCTGAACAACATTCCGATGGATTTGATACCCGCGTACCATCCACCTTGCATAGGTTGCATTTACAGATATTATATTCACACGCGGCTTTTGTTCCGGTTCCACATGTCGGGCAATCCGTCGCAACGGTCGCAGTCGTGCAACTGTGTAATCTATGTGCGATGCCCGCATTAGTCGTCACTTGATACAGTGTGCATTCCTGGTTAGCACAGGTTAACGACGAAACACCAATGGGTTCCAATGTCTGGGCATTTAACTGGTTATTTATATTTGTTATTTGATTGTTCACATTTGTTATTTGATCGTTCACATCGGTTATTTGATTGTTCACATTGGTCACAGATGCATCTATCTGCCCTTGAACCGCGCCGGCGGTAATCAGACTGTCCGCATCGGTTGATTCATTATATGTTGCCAAACCATCATATATATTGCGTGATTCAGTTGGCATACCATCATCACCACGAACGACAACTGTTCCGGTATCACCCTGCATATTGCTGAATGTTTCACCCATGTAATTTATATCATCTGTATATGTTTCAGCGGTGATTATATCGCCCCCGTGTCCATTGGCAACATTATATATTCCCCACCAACTGTTATCATTGTCATCCCATTCACCACTGGTATTGTAATCAAAAATTCCGCGTTCACTGAACTGTGTCTGACCGTTTTGTGTTCCGTTATATGTGACGACCGACCCCGTTGTACCGGCAGTGACTTTATCCTGTTTTGTTGCATCCATTGCATCTACATATGATTTAGATGTGACGGTATTCTCACCGGTTGCAAATGCATTGTTCCCCAGAATTGCGGCAAAAATACCCGCAAATATTAGCGATTTGTTTGTCATTTTCCCCTCTTTTATTTTTTTGTAAAGACTAAAAATTCCTCAGCCCTATTGTCACATAAAAGGTACCTTTTTTTTGGCAACTTTTTTGACC
>JAEEGL012045267.1_pt1 | contig 13596 bp, 2 predicted proteins | sample 9134231 | NCBI WGS metagenome assembly JAEEGL01 (sample SAMN16246548, study PRJNA631951) | gut metagenome | biome: gut microbiome; feature: rumen; material: fiber-attached | host: Bos | place: Iran: Karaj | collected 2018-10
AGTATCTTTCTCATGCCTCTCATTTCTTATAGAACACGGGCACATACGGCTGACCACTCGCCGTAGGTGGCGTGCTGGCGTCGTAGTTTCGCCAGTCGCTGACGGTGAAGATGCGGTGTAGCTGGTCGCAATAGTACTCCAGCGTGACGCTGCCTTCGCCAGCATTACCACCAATGGTCAACTTAAACTTACGACTGGCGGTGCCGTCGGTCATTTCCCACTCCAGAGGTTCTGTGCTCCAGGCCCGCGTCTCTCCACCGATGGTGGCACGCATCATATCTTTGTCGGAGGTATAGGAGGCCAGTTCGCTCTGGATACCTATCGTAACGGGCATCTCGTTGTCGTAGCGTAGATAGTCCACCGCCGTCGCGTCCCAGTCGGGGCGTTGGTCAGTACCCGGTGTCGGGGGATTATCGGGTACCACAGGTTGATCAGGGTTCACGGCATCGTCGCTACCACTGGAACAGGACGTTCCGAAGAGCAGGGTGGCGCTGAGCACCACACCTGCCAATATCATCTTCTGTATTTTCATTCTACAATCGTTTTCTGTCCGTTATAAATATACACTCCCTTCGTGGTGGGCTGCTTCTGCAACTTGCGGCCTTGCAGGTCATACCACGAACCGTCGGCATAGCGGTCGAGGGTGGTGAAGTTGATGAGCGTCGGTTCGCTGATGCTACCCGATACAACGTCGTTGCGGTAGGTCATGATGACGGGCGTAGTGGCAATGATGTCGTCGCCACGCTCAATGGCGAAGCTCAGTCTGCCGCTGCTACCCTCTGCCTGTCCAACACTCAGGAAGAACAGTCCGTCAGCTGTCTGCTCGGTCATACCGCATAGCGTGCCGTCGCTATAGACTGCCAACCGGTCGCCAGCCTCCAGCTCGACACCCTGCGTCTGGGCGATGATGTTCATCGAGACGCCACTGGTATTGTCGTAGAACGGAGCCTCCAGCAGACTCTGACGGGCGTTGCCGCCGTCGTAGCGCGAGTTATCCATGTATTCAGGATAACAGAAGCTGGTGTTGCTGTTGGCATTACGCTTCAGCATATAGCCCTGTCCGGACTTCATAAATGTCAGCGTGCCCTTCCAGGTTCTCACGCCACCCGTCTCCGTCAGTACCGAGAAGGCGTTCTGCGACTTGATGATGTCGCCCACCGAGCCCTTGTCGGTATAGTCGGCAAGTGCCGTTCCTATCGGCAGGTTCAGACGCGACACATAGCCGATACGGTTCCAGCCGGGCATCACGCTGATGGGTTTGTCAGCATCGTAGATACCCGTCACATAAGCCTGCTTGTCGTTGTCCGAATAGAAGCGGTAGCGGATGGTCGGGTCTATTTGTATGCTGTCCGCGCTGTTGTCCCAGAAGTAATCGTACTGGGTGGGGTTGGCCTTCTGACGCTTTGAGGTGTAGGTATATAGCTGACTGCGTCTGCCATCGCCGCTGACTACCTCCAAGGCATCGCCCACCGTCCACTTCGTCGAGCCGTCCAGCAGGTTGCCGATGGTGTTCTTGTCGGGCGTCACATAGAACGACAGCCAGTTCCAGCCCTTCTTCAGCTGTAGCGTCTGCACCTCCTTGCTGGTGTTCTTCAGCACAACAGGATTGGTGGTACTGCCCACGATGGCATCGGTCTTGAACAGAATCTTCTCGCCATTGGCAGGTTCCAGTTGGTAGATGCGACCCGTCGAAGCATCGTAGTACTCGAAGTTCAGCGGTTTGCTCTGTCCATCGGGGCTATAGACGATGAGGTAGGTCAGTGCCTCATTGCTGCCTGCGGTATTGTCCACATTGACATGCGTGACACCCAAGGTCTCGTGGCCGTCGCCATAAGCATGAACGATGTCGTTCGGGTCGTTGGCAATATCGTCGTTGATAACGATACGTGCCACGATGTTCATCGAAATGTTCTTGTCCTTCAGCGCCTCGTTAACTGCCCAGTCGGGCTCCTCACCACGCACGGTGATGGTCAACGGCAGCGGTTCCGTCATGCCGTCCTCAGTCATCATGGTGATGCGCTCCTCGTAGTTGCCTATATTGATATACGGTGAGATGGTCAGCGTGATAGTCTTCTCGTCCTGGGCGTCGATGGTGCCGTCGGTCTCCGAAGCACTAATCCACAACGGCAGCTCCTTCAACTCGAAGCTGTGGGTCTTGCCGCTGACGTTCTGGATGGTGACGTTAAACACATACTGCTCGCCATACTGCGTCTTGATGGTCTTTCGCTTCTCCGTCCAGCGCAACGGACACTGGTGTACATAGAGATCCATCACCACCGGCGATGCCAGCAGATTACCCTGCAGATCGGCCACGTCACGCAGTGTGATATAGACGTGGGTCTTCTCGATGTTCTTCTCCGGCTCATTGATGTTGATGAGCAGGTTCTGCTTATCGGTCACGTAGCTGTAGTTCAGGTTCGACAGTGCACCGCTGTTGTTCATCGGCGCATAGAGGCTACGGTCAGCCACGAGGTCGATGACTTCTGGTCGTACAATAGTGTCCGCCGTTGTGGAATATAAGCCTTGGCTGTCGCGCTCGCGTGCGATGCTCAGTCCCGAGGGCACCAGTCGTTGCTGGTTGTCGCCCTGACGCTCCAGTCGGCTGAAGGGCACATAGACCATCGTTCCCAGCTCCTTACCCGTAGGAGTCGTAGCGGAGTAGTTCTTGATGAGGTTCTCCGTCAGTGCCATCTCATACATCGCCAGCTCATCCAGATTTCCCTTCAGGGCTTCCGTCGGGGTGTTTATCTTGGTGTATGTCGCACCGGCAGCCAATGTATTGCCTACAATACCGCCCAGCGTGTCGGCAGCGAACGACTGCTTCAGCTTGGTATCGACATAGAGGTTGCAGACGTTTCGTGAACGGCTCACCGTCACGGCAGCGTGGTGCCACTGTCCGTCGGCCACGTCGCCAGCAGCCTTTGCCTCATAGCCAGCTCCACGGAAGAAGAGTTCGCCGTCCTTCAAACCGAAGTTGAAGTGGTTCTTGCTGCCCGGTTCTTCCTTTGCCTCGCCGTTGGCCAACAAGGTACCGTTCTTCTGCGAGGTGTTGAACCAGAACATCAGCGTATAGTCGTGGTAGTCGGCACGGTTGAAGGGCTGTGCGTTGAGCATCACACCCTTTTCGCCGTCCAGTTTCAGACTCATTCCGTTAGGCGTCTTCCACGTGACGTTGTCCACGAGTCGGATGTCGGCACCACCCACGGCACGATCGTAGGCATAAGTACCCTTAGCCTCGTTCATGGGCCAGTTGTCCACCAGTCCAAGCTCGTAGCCCGTCAGTCGCTTCTGTGCGTAGTCAGCCATTTCGCCAGTACTCAATGCCCTGTTCCACAGTCGCAGTTCCAGCATGTCGCCTCGATAGACGGCTAGCGCAGGATCTTCCGTATTGTAGATGATACCCTGGATGTCAGAGCCTAACGATATCGGACCATTACCTTCGTAGATGCCGTCGATAGTACCGCTACCCACTGGTGCGTTGCCGTCATAGAAGCGCACCTCGGTATTCTTCTGCTCGTCGTTGGTTTCGAAGACGTAGTTCAGCTGGCGCAGGGCCGTGAAGGTGATGGGCTTGTTGCCTTCGACCATCTGGTTGTTGAAACGTGCCATCATGCGATTGTCCTTGGTCAGACCAATCTGCAGGTTCTGCTCCATACCGTGACTCAGCACCACCACGGTGGAGTCGTGCTGCTCGGGCAGTACCATCACGTCGAACGTGAAGCTCTTTCCTGCCAGGTTACGATTGACGTCGGTAAGGGCATAGACACGTCCGTCTTGCTCGGGATTCTTGATATTCAGGTGCAGACAGGTGGAGAGTGAAATGCTGCTCTTGTTGGTCAGTCCCAGCACCTCGAAGTTGTTCTCTTTCTTCAGGTAGTTGCCGGCAATCTCCTCTGAGAACACCATCTTGATATCGTCGCCGATATCATAGATGCCGTTGGCAGGCTGTGGCTTACCGAAGAGCATTGGCAGGCGCGTATCCTTGATACCGCTCAGTATCTTCGACGAACTGGTCAGGTAGCCGTTGCCGTGATGGCGATAGACTACTGCCCGCAGGTCGTAGCGCTGCTCGATGGGGTCGCTCTCGCCATAGAATACGGCATTGATATGACCGTCGTCGGTGATGAGCTTGCGCACACCGCTGGCCTTCGCCATCAGCGCTTCGTCCTTGTAATAGGAACACGTGTTCACCCACTCCTTGTCGCCCTGCGTTGAGAGTTTGTATTGTAGTTCGATGTGGTCGAAGTTCTCCTGCGTCACGTCAAAGCCGTCGATGGTAACGGGCAGGTAGTGACCCGTCGAGTCTTTCGGCGACTCGGTATTCACCACCCACTTGTCGCCCGGCGACGAGATGTTGACCTTGCCTGCCGTAGGTACGAAATGGGCATCAATAGTCAAGGTGCTGAAACGCTCAGGTTCCATATCATCGACGATAGAGATACCAATGTCCTCGTAGTCGAAACCTGCACCGGCATAGACTTCCACCTGCTTCTCGATGACGGTGTTCGGTTCCAGCCAGAGGTCAATACCCGAGCCCGTCAGGGCGTGACCGTCGACGAAAATCTTGGCACCACCCTGGTTCATGGATTCCTCGAGGTAGAGCAGCAACTCCTTGGTGACACGTGAGGGGAACTCGCTCTCGTTTGACACCTTGATGGTGAAGCGTGCCGGCTCGTCATAAGGCACGTTCGACACTATGTGCTGGTCGGTCCATATCTTCAGGTTGTCCAGCGGCATAGTCTTCTCGTCGAGTACCGTTCCCGGCATGTAGTACTGCGTTAAACGCTCTTCCTCATAGGGCTGTGACGTAGCGCCGCCACGGGTGCGGAAGGCAAAGCTGCCGTAGTTGAGGTCAGCCGCCCAGTTTTGCAGTCGAGAGTAGTCGCCATCGATGATTTTCTTCAGCGTTTCTCCTGACAGCTTGTAGTAAGCGCCCCATTCTCCGTTCTTGATTTGTTGGGCCAGTTGGGTAGTGTCCACAGCGATGCGATAGACATCGACGTTGAGGTTCGACCTCGTCGAGCAGCGCAGCGTGAAGCCTGTGCTCTTGCTTTCTTCCTTGCCACCTTCCGACATGTAGTCGTACTTGAAGCCTATCATCGGAGTAATGCTAATCCCGAAGTACAAACCATCGCCTTTGTATTCTATCTTCATGTTGCGACCACCATTACTGCTATCGTCACCCGACACGCCACCGGTAATATCCACACTGGGATAGGACCAGTAGCCACCGTTTTCATACGTCGCATTGAAGTCCTCGCTATACGATATGCCGTTGCTGTGGCCGTCGAAGTCGTAGTTCTTCAGCAGCCTGCCAGCCTCCAACTTCTCCTGCTCGTTGCGGCGGATGAATCCCGTCCACGTCTTGATTTGACTGTTCAGTCCGACAATGGAGTCTGTATGACTGACATTGGGAGTGTTGGTTGGTGTGTACATGTCGTAGTACCCCAGTTGTGCGAAGTGTTCGTCGTCAGCGGCCACCTTGCTGATGTAGGTAGGACGCTGCTTTCCGTTCGCCAACTCCTGAGCGTAAGCGGGGTCTGTGCCCACGCCCAACAGCAGAGCGTTGCGCGTACGGATAAGGTTCGGAATCATCTCCTCCAAGAGGTAGGCTTGCGAGTGTACAAAGGTTGATTGCAACTTGTCGGTCACCTGCATCACCTCGTCGCGAATCAGATAGACGGAGTCCTTCTTCTGGGCGTCGTAGCCACTGGCTATCACCTTGACGGTGCCGCTTACAAGGTACTTGTGTCCTTCTATCGTCACCATTTCTCCTGCAGCGGGCATCAGTCGCTTCAAGGCTGCCGAGGGCACCAGTCGTACCGCCAGGGCATCTTCGGCAATGATGGTAGTGCTCAATCCTATGTAGAGGTCAGAGCCGTTGCCGACGTATCGTGCAAAGCGTGACTCGTCACTGGTCTCTATGCGCTCTTTGACGTCCAGGGTGTAGTCATAGACCGTTTTGTCGTAATGGGTGGTGTAGAGGTTGGCCTGAAGACCGAAATACTGCTCGCTGTCGAAGATGGTGCCCTGTTCGGTCGTGTTACCAACTAAGAATCCCTTGTACCAACTCAGTCCACTGCCTCCTCCTATATTCAGCACGGCACCGACATTTGCCGTTATCTCTTTCGTGTAGCTATAGTGGAGTTTCGAACCTTTCTCGATGAATGCGGTGCTTTGAGCTCCGGGCGGGTCGCGCAGTATTTCCACCAAGTGGGGCTGCGTGCCGGCTATCACACGGCGACCCTGCGGCTGTGCTATCGAGGCCAGCAGATAGCCGCGGATGGGCTCCATTTCATAGTAAGCACCCTCATACTTCAGCGTAAAGGTGATGGTGCGCAGCGCATCCTGACCTTCTTGGGTGAAGGTGGCATCCAACGGTGTAAAGATATAGCTATACATGCCGTTTTCGTCGAGCGTCACGGGGTCGGTGTCCTCCTGCGAGTGCATGCCGTTCGCGATAATCAGTTCGGCGCTGTCCAGGGGCACGGTGTCCAGGGGTTTCGTCCTGTCATTATTATAATAGTATTCCTCGCGTGCCGTCAAGACCATACTGACGGGCTGACCGCTACGATAGACGGGATAGCCCAGCGTGTAGGTGCCTTTACCGTCTTTCACCACCTTGCCGTCCTTGTCCAGTTCGGGATACCACACCTGCACGGTGTCTGACAATCCTGCTACGTCATTGGCGACATAATGCTTGATGCCGAAGTAATTCTCGTTGTTGCCGTTGAACTGCTGGCGCACCAGCGACGGACCGGCGTGATAGATGCGCGACCACTGGGCGGTATCGCCGTGGTGGAAGGCTGTCAGGTCAATGGTCTCACTCAGCGAACCAGGCTGGAACAGCGAGGGATAGCCATTGGCATAAACCTCCGTAATCTTGTACTTCACAGGGTAGATGGGCAACTCGTATTCACCGGTCTTGCTGTCGGGATGTATCTTGATGCGGTAGCGTGAGGCGTGTACTATCGTCGTATCCGTGCCGTTGTATCCGTGTAAATGCAGTGAGTCGCGCTCACGAATAGTCAGGTCGCTCTGGTCGCGGACAATCCACGAGGCATTGTCGCCTTCCAACTGGAACACCACCGTCAGCGAGTCGCCCAAGTTGTTCTTCGACAACGACCGCCCCAGTGGCAGCAGACCTTGCTTGTTGCCGCCAACCACACGACCTTGCAGGTTGACGCGCGTCTGGTCCCAGAAGTAGTAGCTGGCCATGTTGTCAGACCAGTTGTGGATGCGCTTGTCAGGGTTCGGGCTGTCGGGGTCTATCAAGTAGCCGTCGTTCTTAAATACGTGACCCTCTTTCACCACTTGCACGGTGTGGTCGCCATAAGGAATGCTCAGCGAGAAGTGGCCCTGGGCATCGGTGGTAACGGCATTGCCTGCTCCATCGGTTACCTGCACGCCGTCGCGCAGGAAGCGCACACCACTGACGGGAATGCTCGAACCTTCAAACATCACCGTGCCGGAGAAGATGGCATATTGTGTCTGCGTGAACACCACGTTCGATGCCAGGTTGCTCACGTCGTTGAACTCTACCTGCTGGGCAGGGAACGAGGCAGCGCCACTGGTGCTCTCCACCGTGATTTCATAGATGGCACTCTGCTGATACACCAGTTCGCCAATCTCGTAGTAGCCTGTCGAATCGGTGACGCAGGAGCGTGCCTGATAGCCGATAATCTCCGGCGATGATGCCGCCTTGCGTGCCCAAACCTTCACACCGGGCATGCCGACGCCATTGGCCATGCGCACATAACCTCGCACCATACCAGTGGGTTTGCAGGCACCTTCCACCTGCATGCTGCTCTTGTGCTCACCCTGACATTGGGTGATGCCCTCGACGGTATAGATATAGCTATGCTGTGGTGCTACGGTGTTGTCGATATACTGCTGATGCTGGTAGTTGCTCTGCAGCGTGTCGGCCTGCGTACCTTCCGCAGCCATCTTGTCGCGACGCAGGATGATGTAGCCGTCGGCATCGCCGCCGTTGGTTTCCCACGTCAGCGAGACACTGCTCTGCAGCGTGTCGGCTTTCAGACTGGTTATCTCGACGTTGTTGTTGAATTCATAGATGGCGAGACTGCCCTCATCGGTCTTCTGCACGTTGACGACGCTGTCCTTCGGTTGCGGCAGGGGCGACGTAGAACGGTTGACGGCCAGTCGGAACTGGTGGTCCACACAGGGCGTAGTGATGTTCACCGCCACCTTGCCATCGGTCATCTGCTCCTTGGTGAGTTCCTGTCGGGCGGTAGCAATGACATTGTCGCCCACCAGCTTGTCGGTATAGAGGTAAGCCTTCGCGCGTTCGTCCCAAATCGCGTTCTTCAGCTCGGGGTCGTCGCTCAGCGTCATCTTCGGCACGATGGTGTTACCCATCAGCTCCATCTTGTCCTCGCCAACGAGCAGGGCGATGTGCTCCAGCTTCTCCAGCCTGGTCATGTTGTCGTCGGGCTGCTTTGACGGCGTGTAGATAGTCCTTACGGGCACTACCTTGCCGTCTTCCTCTGTCCACTGGTCGCCCAAGAGTGCCAGCAGTTCAGCATTAGTCTTGCCGTCTCTTTTCATCATGCCGGCAGGAGAGACCGCATTGCCCTGACCGTCGTAGCTCAGTGCCACTTCAGCCATACCCTCGTTTAAGATTTCGTAGGTCCCCTCGTCCAGATTGTTCTCGCAGTGATCGGTGTCAGCTTTATATCCATGTCCTATAAAGGCACCGATATAAAGGTTATACATATTCCAGTTGGTTTTTACCTTTCCGTCAAAAAGGTTATTACGCAATACCATCTTGGCGGCGTTGGCCTGTCCTACGAAACCACCACGATAACCACCTGCAGGTAATTGTGACAGGTCGAAATAGGTTGATACGCGACAGTTTTCGATGGTAACGGTCTTCGACGCGTTATTCTCACAGCGCCCAATGATGCCTCCACTGTTATCTCTGCACTGCACGTTTCCTGCTACATGCAGGTTCTTGATGGTGCAAGTTCCCACATGGGAAAATAGTCCGGTATAGTCAACATATTGGGTATTGTTAAAAGTAATGGTGTGTCCGCCACCGTCGAAAGTACCGTAGTATCTGTTTACGTCATTGGTACCTATCATCGTGCTGACGGTAATGTCGGCAGCAAGGAGGGCATCAATGTTCTTGCCTTGGGCTTCGGCCACCAGGTTTCGGAAGGACTCCCAGTCGGCAGTAGTATTGACGACAAATCGTCCTTGGGAATCGTAATGCGGGTCACTCTGCTGAGGTGCGGTGCCGATGGCGTTCAAGTCTGTTGTGGCATAACAGCCCAACAGGGTGGTAGTATACGTACCACTCCAAACAAAGTTCTGACCACTACAGTTCTTGAGCTCAGTGGGATGAAAGACGCAGTCCTGCAGAACAAGAGGCTCTTGGGAGTACTGCTCGGCACAAACAAAGCCCGCCAACTTGTTATTGGTTTCAAGGCCAATAAAGCTGCCGTCGAACACACAGTTGAGCAATTTACAACCTCCCTCCGACAGAACCGTGCCGACGAATCCTGCCACACAGTGCTCCTGGCCCAACACCTTGATGGTTGCCGAAACGCGACAGTTCTCAATGGTCGTCCTTGAGCATTTGTTGACCAGCACGGCGTTATTAAAATAGGGACTTTCGCCCGTTTCAATCGTTCCCGTCACGTGCAGATTGCGAATGGTTGCTCCGTCGAGTCTTTCGAAGAGACCAGCGACTTTTTCCCCTTCTTGATGTTTATAGTTGTATGTCAGCGTATGTCCGTTACCATCGAAGATTCCAGAGTACCAATACTCCTGTTGGTCATAACCTCCTACCTTCTTGTTCTTCTCGTTCAGCTCTACATCATTGGCCAAGACTGCCGATAGAGATGAACTGCCACTATGCACCAAGTCGCAGAAGGCGTCCCAGTCGGCAGCACTCCTGATGATGAAGCGCCCTTGGGCGTCATACTGGCTGGTGGAACCGCCCAGCGTGAAGTTGATGTTCACGGGGTGGCTGTCTTCCGACCACGTGCCGTTGCGTTGGCTGGTGGGTTTCACGAAGCTGGGCAGCACGATGCCGTTCAACAGTTGGCACTGGGCATAGTCGCTGCGGGTATGCCAACCCCACATCGAGGTCATCATGCGGCGCACACGGTAAAAGACCGGCTTGTCCTTGTAGGCCTGCAGCAGCGTGTTATCCGTATAGCTCAGTTCACGCACGAAGGGCGAGAACTCCAACTGTCCCACCATCGTCCACGTGCCGTTCACAGGGTCGCCATCGACGTTGCGCTGCACCTCCCACGAGTCTGTGGCATGAATGTCGCTCCAGCCGTTGTCAACGATTCGCCACTGCACCAGCGCCGAACCGTCGTTGAGCATCGTTGCCTGCATCATCTTCGGCTGGTGCATCATCGGCACCGTAATGGCGTCCGACGTTGTCGTCACCAGTTTCTTGTCGGTATTGATGTATGTGGCCGTCAGCTTCAACTCGCTGATGGTGGCATCTGCGGGCAGGTAGAGATAACCCGACGACAAGGTGTCGAGCTGCTGCGTCTTCCGGTAGGCCGACTTGTCAGTGATGTTTGCCGGAGCAGTGTTATAGGTTGCCTTCAGCGACGTGATATGATTCGAAGCCATGATGTACGGCACCATGATCTCGTTGCGGTGCGTCTCGCTATACGACAGCATGGGCTCCATCAGCTGAGGTCTGATAGGCTCCGGCTCGGCAGGGATAAACATCGTAACAGCCGTGATGTCTATCTTCTTGTGAGACTCAAGGACGCCATTGCCGTCTTTATCGATGTCCCACGAAATGGTGACGTTCTTGCCGCGATACGCGCTGGGAATAACCCATCGCAGATACACCATCGCATACTCCTGTCCCGAGACGTCAGGAATCTCCACCCACTGCTCAGAAGAAGTAATCTGCACCGAGCTCATGCCGCTACGCTCCAGTGTCATGGTGCCACTGACATCCGTCCGGCAGTATATCTTTACCTTCTCACTGTCGCCGATGTCAGTATTCGACTTATAGTAGAACAGCGTCTCCTTCGTGCCGCCGTCAGGAGTGATATACACATAACCCGCACTGACCCAACTGTCCAAATTAGTACGGTCGTAACACGGCATCTCCAGCCGCAAGGCAGTAGTGCCGTCAAGACGCACCTGATAGCGCCAGGCATCCTCCGGCGCATTAGTGGCCCACAAGCTACTCACCCCAAGAATCATCAGCGTGGTTAGCAGCCATAATACCCTCTGTTTCATATCTCTTTGCTTTTCGGTTTCTTCTTAGTTGTTTATGTTTCGTCTGCAAAGATACAACTTTTTTTGCATTATGATGCAACAACCCACTTTTTTCTTACGATTCATCAGGAAAGTGTAGGTCACGAGCAAATTTTATACGATTTTAAATGTTGTGTTTGAAATAAAAGTTGTAAATTTGCAACCGAAAACAACATAAACTTTACCAACCCATTAAGTAATGAATAGATTTACATTTAGAGAGCCATTGTTCTCGCGAGTGGTGTTTACGCTGCTTGCATTCCTGCTCACTGCTTCTTCAGTCTGGGCGTCTAATGAGGTCCAAACGTTTACGTTCAATGTAAAGAATGACAATTTGTCGTACATTGTCTACAACAACAAAGCCTACAAAATGAGCGACTCCTACTTTTGGAACAGCAGTTCGTCCATTTTAGACCATTTGACTATCTCCATCAATGCCCATAGCAGCAATGTGATGACGATGGCTGACAGTTATCAGAATGCGACGGGTTATACTTATTGCCTATGGGGCAATTACACCACGACCTTCAACTTCTCGCACGACAGCAAGTACATTGCGAATGTGAAGATTTACGACGCTCCTACCAACAGTATCAAGGAGGTTGTCAGCAACCAGCAGAGCTGTTCAGTGGCTGTCACCTACAGGCAAATGTATAAGATAGAGGTGACGTTGAGCGACACCCAGCCCGTTCTGCCTGTCGAGAGTCATGAGGCCAGCTATCTCGACGAGAGTGGCATTGCTCAGACTGTTGACGCGAAGATTCTTACGGATGAGACTGAACTGACTGCCGGCTGGTGGGTGGTGGAGTCGGATGTCATCATCTCCAGTCGTATCAACATCAAAGGCATGGTGAACCTGATTCTTAGTGATGGTGTCACGCTGACAGCCGACAAGGGTATCACTGTCGGTGAGGACAATCGTCTGAACATCTACGCTCAGGCCAATGGCACAGGAACGTTGGTGGCTAACGGTCAGAATGAAGAAACTGGTTCAAGTACCAAATATTTCTCTGGCATTGGTGGCTATCAGTATTATCAAAACGGCCGTGGTATGGTTTATAAAGCTACCGGAACCATCGCCATCAATGGCGGCGTCGTGACGGCTACGGGAAGATATGGAGCTCCTGGCATTGGTGGTGGAGACGGCGGCTACACCATTATCGTCAATGGCGGTACCGTTACTGCCAATGGTGGCTCCTTGGCGGCAGGCATCGGTTCCGGCCGAGACCAGTCGGCTAATCCGGGTACTGTCATGATTAACGGTGGCACCGTGACGGCCACTGGAGGTGCTGGTTCCGCTGGCTGGGGTGGTGCTGGCATTGGCGGAGGCGACAACGGCGACGGTGGTACTATTGTCATTACGGGTGGTCATATCACGGCAACAGCAGGAGGAGATGCCGCAGGCATTGGTGCAGGACGAGGTCGTAGTAATGCGACGGTCAACCTCGGCTGGTCGAAGTCTACTGACCAGATTACAGCCAGCAGCTATGTCGGCACGGTTACGCTCACTCATGCCTTCATGCTCCAGAACAGCGATACCGAAGCCACGCTCGACAATATCGGCGGCAACACCATCGTTCCCAAGCACACCATTTCCTTTGCCGCCAATGGTGGTAAGGGCACGATGAGCAGTGTCAGCAAGGCTGCCGGTACCAGCTATGAGTTGCCTGAACCGGCCTTTACTAACTACGGCCATTATTTCATGGGTTGGGACATCAATTCTACAATCTATGCTGCTGGTGCCAGCTACACTGTTGACGGCGACATCACCGCTAGCGCTACGTGGCAGCAGATTACCTGTCACGTCAACTTTAACATGAACGGTTATGGCTCAGCCATTGATGGACAGACCGTGAACTATGGTGCTTACGCTGACGAGCCTGTCACTCCTACTGTTGCCGGCTACACCTTTGGCGGCTGGTTCAAGGAGCAGAGCTGCGAGAACCGTTGGGTGTTTAATGGCCAGCAGGTCTTTGACAACCTAATACTCTATGCCAAGTGGACAAAGGACGCCTATGCCATCACCTACGACCTCGACGGTGGTGTGAATGCTGCCGGCAATCCGGTGAGTTATACCTTTAGCGACAATGTCACTCTCCTGCCACCCACCAAGACTGGCTACACCTTCCTGGGATGGACGGGCAGCAATGGCGAGTATCCTGAGCCCGACGTTTCGTTTGGTGGCGAAATGGGAGGCAAGAGCTACACAGCCCACTGGCAGATAAGCCAATATACCATTACTTTCGACACCGACGGAGGTACTCCTGCCGCCATTGATGCCATTACGGCCGACTATGGTACGCCTGTTGATGTTCCTGCTCCAGTTGCTAAACA
>JAEEGL014567941.1_pt1 | contig 13596 bp, 10 predicted proteins | sample 9134231 | NCBI WGS metagenome assembly JAEEGL01 (sample SAMN16246548, study PRJNA631951) | gut metagenome | biome: gut microbiome; feature: rumen; material: fiber-attached | host: Bos | place: Iran: Karaj | collected 2018-10
ATCGTTCAGTCCGGGATTTCATTCCGGTCTTCGTTGAGACGTTCGGTTTTTCTGCTGAAGAGGTTTTTGGGAACCAGGCACCGTTCGATTTTGACGTTTCTGTCAAGGATATCTATTCGACGATCTACTTAGGCGCCACGACGTATATCATTCCCCGAGTCTGTTTCTCCATGCCCAAAAAGTTGATGGACGTACTGGAGGATCAAAAGATCACTACGATCATCTGGGCGGTCTCCGCATTGTGCATCGCAGCCGGTGTGAATGCTTTCAAGTATAAAGTGCCGCAATCGCTGCGCAACGTATTGTTTTCCGGAGAAGTCATGCCGATCAAAATGCTGAATGTCTGGAGAAACTATCTTCCGGAAGCTACGTACGTAAACCTGTACGGACCGACAGAGATCACCTGTAATTGTCTGTATTATGTGATCGATCGGGAATTCGGGATCACGGAAAAGCTTCCATTGGGGGTTCCTTTCAGAAATGAAGAAGTCCTGTATCTCAATGATCAGAATCAACCCATACAAACGGGAGAGATCGGCGAGATCTGTGTTCTGGGCACATGCCTTGGCCTCGGCTACTATCGGAATCCGGAAAAGACAGCCCAGGCTTTTGTGCAGAATCCTCTGAACGACAAATATCCGGAGCTGATGTATCGCACCGGAGATCTGGCGGAACTGCGTGAAGATGGACAGTATTACCTTGCGGCCCGCAAAGACTTCCAAATCAAACATATGGGCCATCGTATCGAACTGGAAGAGATCGAAACGTTCATGAACGCGGTCGACGGGGTGACACGGGCCAGCTGCCTGTTCGATGAGATCAAGAATAAGATCGTTGCCTGCTATACAGGAAGTGTGGATCGCAAACAGATCGTCGAGTGTCTGAGAGAAGATCTTCCCAAATATATGATACCCAACATATTCCTGCAGATGGACGAACTGCCGATCAACAAAAATGGAAAAATCGATCGGCAGAAACTGAGAAAGATATATGAAGAGACCGGGGTCAGGTGAAGCGGTCGGATCCTTTAAGCGGAGGACAATATTATGCAAGCTATCATTTTAGCAGCCGGTATGGGAAAGCGGTTGAAGGAACTCACACAAAACAATACGAAATGTATGGTAAAGGTGAATGGAGTCACTTTGATCGACAGGATGCTGCATCAGATCGAGAAGCACCAACTATCCCGTATCGTGATCGTAGTTGGTTACGAAGGGCAGAAACTGATCGATTATATCAGTACGCTTGATATCAAAACACCGATCGTTTACGTGCATAATCCGATCTATGATAAGACGAATAATATCTACTCCCTCGCTCTTGCCAAAGACTGGCTGGTAAAAGAAGATACACTTCTGTTCGAATCAGACCTGATCTTCGAGGACGCCGTTCTTGATGCATTGGTATCCGATCCTCGCGATACCCTTGCATTGGTAGACAAGTATGAATCCTGGATGGACGGTACCTGCGTCAAAATCGCTCCGGATGATTCCATCGAAGCCTTTGTCCCAGGGAAAAAGTTCAAATTTGAAGAGATCAAAGAGTACTATAAGACCGTTAATTTGTATAAATTCAGCAAACACTTTTCCGTGACCCACTACGTACCATTTCTTGATGCCTATCAGTCTGCTCTGGGACAGAACGAGTATTATGAACAGGTCCTCCGGGTGATCACCATGCTGGATGATCCGGAGATCAAAGCCAAGCGGTTGGAAGGGCAGCGTTGGTACGAAATCGATGATATCCAGGATCTGGATATTGCTGAATCCATTTTCTCCCCGGATGAGGATGAACGCGTGAAATTGCTCCAGAGCCGATATGGTGGTTATTGGCGCTATCCGAAACTGCTGGATTTCTGCTATCTTGTCAATCCCTATTTCCCACCCGCAAAGATGAAGGATGAACTTCGCGCAAGCTTTGATACACTGTTGACAGAGTATCCGAGCGGTATGCGGGTCAATAGCTTGTTGGCGGCTAAGAATTTTGGAGTACATCAGGAAAACATCCTGGTCGGTAATGGTGCGGCTGAGCTGATCAAAAGCCTTATGGGTCATTTTACGGGCAGGACAGGATTTATCCGGCCGACGTTCGATGAATATCCAAACCGCTACGACAGAGCGGATTCTGTTGACTTCATTCCGGATAACAGCGACTATTCCTATACTGCAGATGATCTGATGAAGTATTTTGATGACAAGGAGATCCGAAATCTGATCGTAGTCAATCCGGATAATCCTAGCGGCAATTACATTCCTAAAGCAGATCTGCTCCGACTGATCGAATGGTCAAAGAAGAAAGGGATCGAGCTGGTCATAGACGAATCCTTCGCTGATTTTGCGGATGAACTTGACAATTCATTGATCGAGCAAGATATCCTTTCTGACAATCCGCATTTGTTCGTTATGAAGAGCATATCAAAATCCTATGGTGTCCCTGGACTTCGCCTGGGAGTCCTGGCTTCCGGTAATGAAGAGACCATTGCCAGAATGAAAAGTGACGTTGCGATCTGGAACATCAACTCTTTCGGAGAGTTTTATATGCAGATCGAAGAGAAGTACAAGAAGGATTATGCGGCTGCGTTGGTTCGGATCCGTGCCGAAAGGGCAAGATTCCAGGAAGAACTTTCCAAGATCGATGGTGTCAGAGTCATTCCTTCGCAGGCCAATTACGTCATGGTAGAACTGGAAGCCGGCATCTCACCCAAGGAATTGCTCAAGAGATTGTTGATCAAGCATGATCTTTTGATCAAGGAACTGACGACAAAGACAAAGGGCAGGAATTATTTGCGGCTGGCAGTCAGGAATGAGAAAGATAATGACGTGCTGATCGCGGCAATGAAGGATGCATTAGGAGAGAAATAAACAGCCGAAGGATGGCGGGAAGGAATACATAAATGAAGATTATCAGCTTTGATGATGTCAGATCGTTGCATATTTCCCCTGCGGATTGCTATGAGTGGGTCAGTGAAATGATCGCGCGAAAAGACCAAACTTTTCTCCCGGCAAAAACACATATGAATATGCCTGGAAACATATTCTGTAATGTTATGCCGTGTCTGGTCCACGGATCGGCCGATTCCAACTGGGGCGGTGTGAAAGTTGTAACCAGATATCCCGAACGCAAGCCGTCTTTGGACAGCAAGATCCTTCTCTTTAATGCGGATTCTGGTGAATTTCTTGCGCTTATGGATGGAAACTGGATTACTGCAATGAGAACCGGCGCGGTCGCTGCTCATTCTGTCCTTCAATTCGCAAAGAGCAATTGGAAAACGATCGGAATGATAGGGCTTGGAAACGTTGCAAGAACAAGCATGCTCGTGCTTGCAGCAATGGCGGATCGAAAGATGGAAGTAAAACTTCTTCGCTATAAAGATCAAGCAGAAGACTTCCGGAACAGGTTCAAGGATTTTGAAAATCTACAGTTTACGATCGTTGATAGTGTTGAGGAGTGCATCAAGGGGTCCGATGTGATCATCTCCTGCGCTACGTATTTTGAAAATGATATTGCGCCGGATGAGTGGTTTGATGAGGGCGTACTGGTCGTCCCCGTCCATACGCGCGGCTTTACAAACTGCGACTTGTTTTTCGATAAAGTGTTTGCAGATGATACCGGTCATGTAGATCACTTTAAGAATTTTGCCAAATTCAGGAATTATGCGGAAGTAGGCGACGTCGTGAATGGAAGATCCGCAGGGCGCGAAGACGATAAGGAAAGAATACTGGCATACAATATCGGGGTCTCGATCCATGACATCAATTATGCGGCGCATATCTATCAGATGATGAAGGATAGTCCGGATGTTTTTGATCAACTGACAGACGCAGACATGCATGATCCGACGGAGAAATTCTGGATCTGACCAGACAATCCGGTTCTGAAGGAGGATTCTATGGCATTGAATCGATACGAATTTGAGGTTTTGGCCTATCTCGAACGGGAGAACAAAGGTCGGTCCTCCATCCGGCAGATCAGTGATACCCTTTGTATTTCCGGAACTGCCGTGATGCATTGCCTGGACAGGCTGAAAGAAGATCAAAAGCTTGATGTGATCGATAATGAGATGACCATTACAGCAAAAGGTGTGCAAGCACTTGAGCCCTATCGTGTAAAGAGAGCTATCATCCTTGCGGCAGGATTCGGATCAAGAATGATGCCGGCTACAACGGACCGACCGAAGCCGATGGTCACGGTCAATGGTGTCAGGATCATAGACACATTGCTAGATGCACTGGTTGCTGTAGGCATAAAAGAAATCACGGTGATCGGTGGATACAAGTTCGAGGCTTTGGAAGCGCTTAAAACAAAGTATCCTTTTATCAAATTGGTCGAAAACAGGGACTATGCGAGTACAAACAACATTTCCTCTGCACTTTTATCGTTTGATACCCTTCATGACGGGTGCTATTTCTGTGAGGCGGATCTGTACATCTCCAATCCCCGGGTCATAACTAAGTACCAATATGCCAGCAATATCCTGGGCTCCTATTCCATGGAAACAGACGACTGGAGTTTCAAGATGGCCGATGGATATCTGGCGGACTATAAGAAGGGAAATACGTACTGTTATAACTACTACGGTATTTCGTACTGGACGGCAGAGGACTGCAAAAAATTGAAAAAAGACTTTGTCGAGGTCTTCTATGGACCAGGCGGAAAGGATTATTTCTGGGAATTCATCCCCTTCGTTTTGAAGAAGGAAAACTACAAAGTCGAGATACGTCCATGCAGAAAACAGGATATAATGGAAATAGACAACTACTATGAGCTGGCACAGCTGGATCCCAGCTACCTGAGCAAAGGAGAATAAAAACCGATGAAGTGCTATGAGGGAAGCATCATCTCTGTGAATCAGAAGGATGAAGTGTTTCGTTATCTTGTTGAAGATGGCGGAAGGATCGTTTATGTTGGAAATGAATTGCCGGATCAGTATGCCGGTGCCGAGAGAGTTGAACTCGGTACGCGTGCGCTGATCCCGTCCTTTGTGGATTCTCATCAGCATTTCGCGTCGTTCTCCACATTTCAGGCCGGATTGAATGTAATGGATGCAAAGTCCAACCGGGAGATCGCGGAAATGATCCGTGCGTTTGCCGGCCGATCCAAGAGCAAGACGCTGATCTGTTTCGGAGCGTCTCCGTATTCGGTAGAAGAAGGAAGATTGATCAGCCGTCAGGAACTGGATGAGGTGTGCCCCGATAAGGAGATCATGGTGGTCAAATACGACGGCCATGCCTGCATCGTGAATTCCAAATTGTTGGAAAAGATGAATGACAAGGTGAAGGATCTTCGCGGATATCATCCGGATACTGGAGAAATGAACCAGGAGGCTTTCTTTAAGTTTTCTGATTATATCTCAAGTTCTTTATCGCTTCTGGAACTTTTCAGCAACATGATGGATGCGGTGGATTTCATGGCGTCTCATGGCATCGGTATGGTCCATACGGTCAGTGGCGTGGGATTCACGATGAACCTGGATATCACCTTGGAGAAATTATTTGCCAAGTCTCTGACCAATGGGTTCCAACTGCGCGTATTCCCGCAGCCTATGGATATCAAGGTCGCGAAAAGACGAAAGATGAAGAGGATCGGCGGATGCTTCGAAAGCGCACTGGATGGCTGCTTCGGGTCCCACGATGCCGCGATGCTCGAGCCATATATCGATGAGATCCAGGGCACGGGTGTTTTATACTATTCCGATGAGAAAGTGATCGAATTCTGTAAGGCCGCGAATCGGGCGGGCCTTCAGATCGAGATGCATGCGATCGGCGATAAAGCATTTGATCAGGCGACCAGAGCGCTGAAAGCAGCACTTGACGACTATCCCCGAAAAGATCATCGTCATGGCATCATCCATGATTGTCTGCCTACCCCGGATGGGATCAGGATCTGTAAAGAATATGGGATCCAGATGCCGGTACAAAGTGCCTTTATCGGCTGGAAACAGGAACCGGACTCATATCTGGAATCCATTATGGGTAAAGAGCGTTGCAGCCGGCTGAATCCGATCCGGACATTCCGTGATAATGGGATCGTAGTTTCCTTTGGCTCAGATGCGCCTTGTACCTCTCCCGACCCGATCGTGTGGATGGATAAAGCCGTCAACAATGCCAATATGAACGAGGCTGTAACGATCCAGGATGCATTGCGTATGTGCACATACAATGGATATTACACGACATTCGACGAAAAGGACCGTGGAAGCCTTGAAAAGGGAAAGATCGCAGACATGGTGCTTTTGTCCGGGAATCCGTATGAGGTGCCCAAAGAGGAGATCAGCGGTCTGACAGTCGAGAAACTGTTCCTTGCAGGAAAAGAATACGAATCAGCCAAAAGGTCTGTTGCCAAAGCGATATGGAGCGGACTTGTCAATGGAAGCAAAGCATATTAAGAGCGGGTATGCAGGTATGACGAGGGAAGAATTCTATATACTGAATAATCTCTATGAAGCAATCGAAGGAAGAGCACAATGCAATGCGGATCTTTCTTTACTGCAGGCGCTTCAGTCGAAAGGTTCATATGCAGGTTTGATAAAAAAAGGACTGATCGATGAAGCGTCGGGTACGATCACAGAGAAGGGACTCGGCGCACTGGAACCATATAAGGTGGATTCGGCGGTGATCCTGTCTGCGGGTTCCGCCACTCGTTTCATACCGCTGTCTCTTGAGCAGCCTAAAGGCCTTTATGAGGTGCGCGGAGAGCGACTGATCGATCGTCAGATCCTGCAGCTGCAGGAAGCCGGCATCCAGGACATCACCATCGTGCTCGGTTATAAAAAGGATGCTTTCTCCTATCTTCAGGAGCAGTATGGCGTCAGATTGGTCTTCAACCCTGCCTATAATGTCAAAAACAATATCGAGAGTCTGCTGGTCGCCAGAGACCACATAAAAAACAGTTATATATGTGTCTGCGACAGTTATTATATAGAAAATCCGTTTCATCGTTACGAGTATGATGCTTTTTATTCCGGATACAGCACGAGCCGGACTGAGGATGAAATGTATGCGCACATCGATGCGGAAAACCGGATCTTTCGGATCGAGAAGGCGGAGACCGGCGGCTTGATGATGCTTGGCCATGCATTCTGGAATGAACGATTCGCCAATGCATTCTTGGAACTTGCTGAGTCAGATAGAAGCGTTGGTGCGTATGATCAGAAATTCTGGGAATGGATGCTGAAAGATCATCTGGATACATTGCCTCCGATCTATTTCAAAGAGTATGTACCTGGTACGATCCAGGAGTTCGACTATTTTGAGCAGCTCCGACAATTCGACTCCGGTTATATTTCTCACGCACATAGTGATATCATCCGAAACATCAAGTTGGTATTCCGCTGCGATGAGGAGGACATTGTTGATTTCCGTACGATCAGTGAAGGATTGACAAATACCTCTTTTATTTTTCGGATCAGTGATGTGGATTATATCTATCGTCATCCGGGGGATGGTACAGAAAGCATCATCAACCGCAGGAATGAAAAAACATCCTTGATAAAAGCGAAGGAATATGGAATAGATCCGACATATATTTATATGGATGTGATCGAAGGCTGGAAGATATCAAAGTATATCGATGCTTTCAGGGAGCCGGATTACAGTGATTTTGAGGATTCTAAAAAGATCATAGCTGTGCTCAAGAGACTCCATAATGTACCTGTCACGGTCGACTACGGAATGGAGCCGTGGGAAGATGCGCTTCGGATGGAGCGATTACTGAAGGAGAAAAAGGCGGATTGTTTTGAAAAGTATGAACCGCTGAAAGAGAAGATCAGATGTCTGTATCAGCAGACCGTTGGAGATGGCATCGAAAAATGCTTCTGTCATGGCGATACATATAGACCTAACTGGATGATCAAACCAGACGGAAATGTGATACTGATCGACTGGGAATATTCGGGATACTCAGATCCCGGTATCGACGTTGGATACTATATCGTAGATGCCAAGTACGGTTTTGAAGAGGCAAGGAGATTTATCAGGGAATATCTTGGGGAAGATTGGTCCGAGACGAAGGAATTCCACTTTATGGCATATACTTCGATCATTGCATACTATTGGTTCGTATGGGCGATGTACAGAGAATCCTGTGGTGCCAATATAGGAGCGGTACTGAGTGACTGGCATGATATGGCGGTCAAATATGTAGATCATCTTTTACCCTAAAATAGAGTTGCTGGAAATATGAAAGGAATGGAGAGCGCATAATGAAAAAAAGGATCAAAGATACAGCCTTAAGTATGGTGATCATCTTGTTCTTTGTTTTTACTGTGCTGTTTTATGGGCCGCTAAGTTTATATTTACCGAATGCGGAAGAGATGTGGTTCCGTATCGGACCTGTATGGAAGACGATCAGCGCGGTTTCGATCGCGGCATTCATTATTATCTCGGTTTTCTTCCTTGTTCTACCGGAGAAAGCACAGGTTTTCTTCCGAAAGCTGTTGTTCGGTGGAGCATTAGGCGCTTATGTACAGGGAAACCTTTTAGCCGTGAACTATGGTGTCATGGATGGAAGCAAAGTGGATTGGAGTGCGTACAAGACATATGCAGTGATCAATACACTGATCTGGGTCGCTTGCATCCTGCTTCCTTTCGTGATCAGCTGGTTTGTACGGAAGAAAAAAGACATGATCACCCGCATACTGGTCATAGCTTCCCTTTTCCTTACCGCGATACAGCTCCCTGCGATGGCGATGCAATTGATGACGTATCATCCGAATACGAATGCATCTTTGAAGATCAGCAAAGAGGGCATGTATGAAATGTCTCAGGACGAAAACATTGTGATCCTGATGCTGGATACGATGGATGAACAATACTATCAAAGCTTCATTGAGCTGAATCCGGAATACACGGACGCGCTGACGGGCTTTGTCCACTACGAGAATACGCTCACCAGCGGAGCGCGGACGATCATCGCGGTCCCATCGATGTTTACCGGCCAGCCTTTCCGAAAAGAGGAAACATATTCAGCTTATCTGAATGACGTATGGTCCAAGCCTAACAGTTTCTCCAGGCTGCATGATGCTGGTTATACGGTGAAGATCTATTCAGATACGGTGCTTTTCTCAACGGATACCGCAGAATACGTTGAAAACTTCTCTGATGATGGCGGTCAGATCGGTTCATATAAGACGTTTGCTAAAAAACTGTACAAACTGGACCTGTCGAAGTTCGCACCTCATGTTTTGAAAAAACGCTTCTGGTTCTCGACTTCGGAATTCAACAAGGCGAAAAAAGAGACCGACGAGTATGTTGTCGATGATCTGGCTACGGTCCAGGCATTCAGAAAAGAAGGCATCAGCATCAACGATAAGCTTAAGAAGAACCTGCTTTTCCTGCATATGCATGGCGCCCATGCCAAATTTACGATGGGCCGGGATGGCCGGAAAGGTACAGATCTGACACGAATGGACCAGATCACCGGTTGTATGGGATTCGTCGCGGAAGTACTGCAAAACATGAAGGATCTGGGTATCTATGATTCGTCAACAATCATCATATTGGCGGACCATGGTCATTTGAACGTTGCGGAATGGCCGTTTTTCCTGGTGAAAGAGGCAGGAAGCACAGAACCATATAAAACATCGAAAGCACCGGTCTCTTTGTTCGATCTGAATGTGTATCTGTCCAAATTGGCTGGAGTCACAATAGATGACGATGAATATGGCGTCGACTTCACACAGCTGCCGGAGGATGCGGAGAGAGAAAGGCACGTTTTTGTCAATCAGACGGGCAACAGTCATGTATTCATTACGGAGTATATGACAAGATCCTATGCCGGTGATCTGGAAAACCTCGTGGCCATAGACGAGTTTCGTGATGACGTGAACGTAGAGGAATATGAACTCGGCACGTATCTTTCTTTTACTACGGACGCAACGGCAAACTGTTACTGTGTAGAAGGATTTGGAATGAATACCGGTTTTCGGACGCGTATGTATGGTCCTTATGCGAGATATGATATTCCGATCAAGGATCTGCCTTCGGACGGTTCCCTGAACGTGCATTTTGACCTCTATACCAAATACGCGCTCCCGTTCACACTAAAAGCGAATGGGGTCGATCTGGATGACTCAGTATCGATGAACGGCGAAAAGAAAAAACAGATCGACTTTGAAGTGCCGGTCTCTGTCTTCAAGGACACGAATGTTTTGTCACTCGAATTCTATTTCCCCTCGATTCCGGAGAACGAAATGGAGATCGATAATATTGAGGATCGTACCTCTTCATTATCTTTGACAGGCATCATGATTGATAAAAAGTGAGGAACAATAAACATGCAATACTTGTACACATTTCTGGGCTGGATCATGAACTGGTCCTATGGTATTTGCAAGAATTACGGTCTTGCGATCATATTGTTTACGTTCATCAGTAAGATCGTGCTGCTGCCGGTGTCATTGTGGACCTACTTCAATTCGATCAAGATGGTGAAGATCCAGCCGGATATCAATATGATCAAAGTCAGGTATTACGGACAGCCGGATACGATCGCCGAAGAGCAGGCAAAGCTCTTTAAGGAACATAAATATCGTCCCTTGGCGTCGACCATACCTACCATCGTACAACTGGTTCTGCTGATGGGTGTAGTCGGTGTCATCCGTCAGGGCATCAATGATCCTACGATCGATATGTCTTTCGGTCCGGTCAATCTGGGTCAGGTACCAAGCCGTGAGGGCATTCGCTTGCTTTGGTCCCCGATCATAGCGGGCATCTCCGCGTGGATCTTATGTATCGCGCAGAATGCCAGCAATGTGCTGCAGTCGGAGCAGTCCCGTTTCAATAAATATGGAACAACGATACTTTCTGTCGGGCTGTCCTTATACTTGGGTTGGTTCGTTTTTGTGGGTACAGCGTTCTACTGGGTCTGCAGCAACCTGATGGCTGTCCTGCAGATGTATATCCTGAACTGGATCATCAAACCACGCAAATATATCGATTATGAAAAGCTTGAGGAAAGCCGCAGGCAATTAAAAGAACTGCAGGGGATCGGAAAAAAGAAAAGGGAATCCTTCTTCTCCGAAACGAAGAGAAAAGAACGAGCCGATTATAAAAGATTCTTTTCTATCGGGAACAAACATCTGGTGTTCTATTCGGAAAGCAACGGGTTTTACAAGTATTTCAAAGGATTTATCGAATATATACTTAAAAACACCAATCTGACGATCCATTATGTCACCAGCGACATCCATGATCAGATCTTTGAATTAGAGAAAGAAGAGCCAAGGATCAAAGGCTATTATATCGGGGAAAACAGATTGATCACGCTGATGATGAAGATGGATGCGGATGTTGTTTGCATGACGATGCCCGATCTTGAGAATTTCCATATCAAACGCAGTTATATCCGCAAAGATATAGAGTATATTTTTATCCAGCATGGTATGGGCAGCAACAACATGGGCATGCGCAGAGGGTGTACAGATCACTTTGACACGGTATTCTGCTGCGGGGTCCATCAAAAAACGGAAGAGGAGCAGATCGCTGCCGTATACAACCTGCCGGAGCGGGAACTGGTCGAGGTCGGATATCCGCTGATCGACGAGATGCGTGCTGCATATGCAACAGCAGAGCATCCGGAGCATGAGATCAAGAAGATCCTGATCGCACCGTCGTGGCAGAAGGACAATATCGTTGACAGCTGCCTGGAGCAGATCCTGGACGCGTTGAAAGGAAAAGGGTACGAGATCATCGTGAGGCCGCATCCGCAGGAAGTGCGCTTGAAGAAAGAATACATGAATGTTCTTCAGGCAAAGTATACGTCAGGTGACATAGAGATCCAGACAGATTTCTCTTCTAACAACCCGATCATGGAAGCGGATCTGCTGATCACGGACTGGTCCGGTATTTCATGGGAATATGCGTTTACGACGCTCCGGCCGATCCTGTTTATCAACACGCCGATGAAGATCCAGAATCCGGAGTATCAGAGGATCGAAGAAGTGCCGTTGAATATCAAGCTGCGTGATCAGCTGGGCAAGAGCCTGGATCTGGATCAGTTGGATCGGACAGCTGAGACCGTCAAAGATCTGCTCGATCATACCAAAGAATATCATGATCAGATCGATGGTTTGGCGCATACGTACCTATACAACCTGGATCATTCCGTCGAGGCAGGCGGCCGCTACATCATCCAGACGATCCAAAAGAAGATCCGTCAGCGAAATTCTAATGCTTGACGGAAGAAGAGGTCTGCAGTACTATATGAATACCATAATCTGAAATTGGGAGGTAACATTTGTGAAAAAAAGTAATGTGATCCTGTCGGCTGTTTTCGTATTCGTTTGTGCCCTGTTTGTGTTTGGTGCCAATGGTCAGGCCTATATCGATCCTTCTGTCATGACATATGTCATCCAGGCAGTTGCAGGTGTGATCATTGCCGTCGGCGCAGCAGTCGGCATCTACTGGAGAAAGGCCAAGAAAAAGGCACAGGAGAAACTTGGCATAAAAGAGAACAAAGAGCAGGAATCTGATGATATCGTGATCAATGAAGAGATCGAGGAGAAAGAGCAGTAAAGCCCACCGTATCTATGCTGTATGCTTCCTGACCGCGATCCTGGCGGCGTATCTGTTTTCAAGATACGCGTTCCAATTATTGCTGATTCAGGGAAAGTCCATGGAGCCAACGTATGCTTCATTCTCCTTGACGCTGATCGACAAGCGTGGATCTGTACCTGAACGCGGAGATGTTATTTTCTTCAATGCGCGGGGATTGAAAAGCAAACTTGTCAAGCGCGTTGTTGGTATCCCGGGTGATACATTGGTGATCCAAAATGGACATTTATGGGTCAATGGAGACATACCAAAAGCATATGAAGGTCTGTTGTTTGATGAAGCAGGACTGTTGCAGTCTGAGATGACGCTGAAGGAAAAAGAGTATTTCGTCTTGGGGGATAATATCTCTGAAAGCAAAGACAGCCGCAGCGCGGAGGTCGGCGTCATCCTGGAAAAAGATATTATAGGCAAACTAATACCACAGCGTTCTATAAAGGAGAAAATGAAAGATGATAGATAGTATCTTGGAGATCCTTGAAGGCATCCGCCCGGATGTGGATTTTGTGAATGAGAAAAAGCTGATCGATGATGGGATCCTGGATTCCTTTGACATCATTTCCATCGTGGGCGAATTCAACGAAGCGTTCGACGTGGAGATCGAAGTAGAGGATCTGGAGCCGTACAACTTCAATACCATCGAAGCGATGCAGGAACTGATCAAGAAGCTGCAGGATGAATGATCTGTGGAAAAAGTACAGGGAATTCATCCTGTACTTGTTTTTTGGAGGATTGACCACATTGGTGAGTATCCTGTCGTACGCGTTCTGCGAACGTGTGCTGGGCATGGATCCATTGGTGGCCAACATTATATCGTGGATCCTGGCAGTGAGTTTCGCTTATGTGACCAACCGCAAATGGGTCTTTCAGAGCCGGGCGGTAGGTGCGGAAGCGGTCATCAAGGAGGCTGCTGCCTTTTATAGTGGGCGGTTGGTGACCCTGGCAATGGAAGAGGCCGTCCTGGCGGTGGGCATCAAATGGCTGGGCTTCGACAGCCTCGCGGTGAAGATCGCTGCACAGGTGCTGGTGATCCTGGCGAATTATTTCA